>Ga0214192_1000227_pt1 | contig 35136 bp, 37 predicted proteins | sample TroBogEpilimnion_44_FD_153030 | JGI IMG/M metagenome (GOLD analysis project Ga0214192, IMG submission 153030) | Freshwater microbial communities from Trout Bog Lake, WI - 29JUL2008 epilimnion | ecosystem: Environmental > Aquatic > Freshwater > Lake > Epilimnion/Euphotic zone | place: Trout Bog... | reverse complement strand
GGGGGGGGGGGGGGGGGGGGGGCGATTAAAGTTGCAGCGCGCCGATGCCGATGGGACATTATGAACCCACTTCCGACAGTTGCGACACACGACGGGACGCGCGGCGTCGGCGCGGCGCTGCCTATGTATATCGGCGAGGCGATTCGCCGCGCGACGGGGGAGGTGTTCTCCATGATGCTGGGCGAGAGGGTGGAACCGGGCGAGATGACGGTACACAAAGCGGCGCAGCCGGGCCAGCCGGATCCGGAGAGTTATCACCCGGGCGTGGTGGCGGTACTGGGGATGACCGGCGAGTGGGCGGGTTCGGGGCAGCTTTCGTGCGCGCCGGAGTTTGCGTGCCGGATTGCGTCGTGGATGCTCGGGGACGAATACGCGGTGGTGGACGAAGACGTACTCGATGCGGTGGCCGAGGTGGCGAACATGATTGTGGGGAATGTGAAAAACATGCTGGAGGACCGATTGGGGCCGATGGCGCTGAGCACGCCGACGATCGTGTTCGGGCCGGAGTTTGCGACGCGGATTGCGGGCAATCCGGACCGGGTGATGGTGCCGTTCCGGTGCGGCGGCGAACGGATGGCCGTGCAGGTGGTGCTGGCGCCGAAGCACACGGCGGGCGGGGAAGGGCGGCACGGGCACGGCCACGCTCACGGGCCGGTGCTGAGTGAAGCTGACACGGTGTCGCGGTAACCATGATGCGGCGGAAACCCTACGCGCAATTGCCGGGCGTGAGCTTGTCGGTGGATCCGGTGCGGCTGTACGGAAGCGCGGCGGTCAGCCGTGCCGAACCGGCGAAGGCGGAAGCGGCCGGGAGCGCGCCGCCGGCGACGCTGGACGAGGCCGAAGCGCTGCGGTTCAGCGGCGAGATTCGGAATCTGGCGGCCATCGTGGAACGGTACAGACTGGGGACGGATGCCGAAAGCGGCAAGGCCTGCGATTTCGTGGCGGAGAAGCTGGCGGATGCGTCGCGATCGCTCGACCGCGGCGATGCCGAGAAGAGCTGGCTGCATCTTTACAGCGCGGCGAAGCTGTGTGTGAATTTCGGGATCGAAACAGCGGCCGTGAACGGGGCGCTGGCCAGGATCAACCGGCTGATTTAGTCGCGGCGATTTCGTCGTAAACGCCGAGGACTTCCTGCGCGGTGCGGGCCCAGCTGAATTTGGCGGCCTGGCGGCGGCCTTTGACGATCAGCTCCTGGCGGAGATCGTCATTCACGAGCACTTCCGTGATGCCGCGCGCGATATCGAAGACGTTTTCCGGATTCACCATCATGGCGGCGCCGCCGACGACTTCCGGCAGAGAGCTGACGGAAGAAGCGATGACGGGAGTGCCGGACGCCATGGCTTCGAGCGGCGGCAGGCCGAAGCCTTCATAGAGCGACGGAAAGACGAACGCGGTGGCGAGTTCGTGGAAGATCCGCAGGGTATCGAACGGGATGAAGCCGAGGAAACGGACGCAGTGTTCGACGCGGCTGTGGATGACGGCGCGGCGGACGTCGGGGTGGCGGCCGATTTCATCGCCGATGATGATGAGGCGGAGGTCGCGGTAGCCGCGGTGGTTTTCGAGTTGGCCGCGGGCGACGGCGAAGGCTTCGATGAGGCGCGGGATGTTCTTCTGCGGGCGGATGGAGCCGGCGTAAAGCAGAAACGGATAGCGAATCTGGTAGCGCTCGAGGATGCGGTGGCGCTGGCGGGCGGTGGCTTCCGGGCCGGGCGCGGCGGGGCTGGCAGTTGCCGAACCCGGAGTGGCGGAGCGCGAGACGGCGAGCGGGGCGGCGCGGCGTTCGAGAAAGAGCGGGTCGGGCGCGTTGTAGATGAGCCGGATGCGTTCGGCGGCGGAGGGAACGAGACTGGCGACGTCGCGCTGGGTGGCGCCGGAAACGGTGATGATGCGGGCGGCGCGTTCGAGGCCGCGGCGCAGCCGGAAGCCGCGGGCGGCGTGGAGAAGGCCGGAGGCGTCGTCGTAAAAGAGGCTGCCGAGATCGTGGACGGTGACGGCGTAGGGCGCCGGCATCAGCAGCGGGACGCGGTGGATCGGGATGTGCGTCAGGGCGGGGCGCAATTCGCGGATCAGGCGAGGGAGAAGAAAGTGGTCCATGCGGTGCCCGTCGGTGTGTTCGTGGGCGACGTGGCGGAAGTTGGCGGGGAGGGCGGAGAATTCGTCGCGGTCGGCCGCCGGGCCGATGAGTAAATACTCGTGGTCGCGCTCGGCCTCGGCGAGAGCGCGCAGCAGGTTGCGGATGTAGGTGCCGACGCCGAAATCGCGCACGCGGCGCACGTCGATGGCGATCTTCACTGGCCTGATTCTACCGGAATCGATTCTACAGGATCGGGAAGCGGCCGCGGGGCCGGCGGGCGGCCCCGGGGTGCAATCCGCGGAATGCGCTGCTTAGCGCGCGGCGAGCTTCCAGTCGTAGAGCGGAAAACGCGAGGTGAGCTTTTCGACGCCGGCGCGGACGGAGGCGATGGTTTGTTCCAGCTTCTCCGGCCCGGCGGGGATCGCCTGCAGGACTTCGGCGATGAGCGCGGCGACGGTGCGCATTTCCTCGGGCCCGAAGCCGCGCGTGGTGGCGGCGGGAGAGCCGAGGCGGATGCCGCTGGGGTTGAGCGGCGGATTGGAGTCGAACGGGATGCCGTTTTTGTTGACGGTGATGCGGGCGCGGTCGAGCGACTGTTCGGCCTCTTTGCCGCGAACGCCTTTCGAGAAGACGTCGACCAGCATGAGGTGAGTATCGGTGCCGCCGGAGACGACGCGGAAGCCTTCGGCGATCATGCCTTCGGCGAGGGCGACGGCGTTGGCGCGGACGCGCTTCTGGTAGGCGACGAAATCGGGCTGCAGGGCTTCGAGGAAGCAGACGGCCTTGGCGGCGATGACGTGGACGAGCGGGCCGCCCTGGACGCCGGGGAAGACGTTGCGGTCGATGGAGGCGCCGTATTTTTCCTTTGCCAGGATGATGCCGGAGCGCGGACCGCGCAGGGTTTTGTGGGTGGTGGAGGTGACGATATCGGCGAGCGGGCAGGGGTTGGGATGGAGGCCCGAAGCGACGAGGCCGGAGAAGTGGGCCATATCGACAAGCAGGAGGGCGCCGACTGAATCGCAGATCTCGCGGAAGCGGGGGAAGTCCCATTCACGGCTGTAGGCGCTGCCGCCGGCGATGATCATTTTCGGCTTGTGTTCGGCGGCGAGGGCGGCCATCTGATCGAAATCGATGCGCTCGTCGTCTTTGCGGACCTGGTAGCCGACGATGTTGTAAGTCTTGCCGGAGAAGTTGAGTTTGTGGCCGTGGGTGAGGTGGCCGCCGTGGGCGAGGTCGAGGCCCATGACGGTATCGCCGGGCTGGAGGACGGCGGAGAAGGCGGCCTGGTTGGCCTGGGAGCCGGAGTGGGGCTGGACGTTGACGTACTCGGCGCCGAAGAGTTGTTTGGCGCGGTCGCGGGCGAGGTTTTCAACTTCGTCGGCGTATTCGCAGCCGCCGTAGTAGCGCTTGCCGGGGTAGCCTTCGGCGTACTTGTTGGTGAAGACGCTGGAGGTGGCCTCCATGACGGCTTCGGAGGTGAAGTTTTCGCTGGCGATCAGCTCGATCTGGCCGTCCTGGCGGCGGACCTCCTTCTGGATGAGGTCATAGATGGCGGGATCGACTTCGGCGAGGGGCCGGGAAATAGGGAGTGACATGAAATTGAAGTTGAATTTTATCACCCGGCCCCCGGGCGTTCCGCGGGGCGCTACGCCGAGGCGCGGGCGAGTTTGGCGGCGGCGATCATGCCGCCGACGTGGCGCTGGCCGTGTTCGGCGATGTGGGTGGCGATACCGATGACGGTGGTCTGCAGCTTCTTGCGGCCGATTTCGCGGATTTCGCCGAAGCGGGCGGGGTCAATGCCGCGGACGAGGGCGTCGTAGCGGTCCATGGCGGCGTTGACGAGGGCGATGAGGTCGGCGGCGGATTCGGGGCTTTCGGAGGGGATGCCTTCGGCCTTCATGACGGCGATTTGTTCGGCGGTGAGCTGGTTGCCTTCGAGGTAGGTGCCGAGACGGTCGGTGGCGCCGGCGAGGTGGCGGGCGTGGAAGCCGGCAGAGGTCATGCCGTGGGGTTTGGCCCAGATTTCGGCGGGGCTGAGGTGGCCGATGGCGGCGGCGACGTCTTCACGGATTTGTTCGGAGGCGCGGAGGAGATGGCCGGTGACGGGATGGAGCCCCTCGGCTACGCCCCGCATCCAGGGTTCGGGCTGAGGCGCGGGCGTGGGTTCGGGTCGGGCGGAGGGCTGTGCGTTTTGATCGGTCATTCGTACATCATGACACTGTGGCTTTGGGCCGTGGAATTTGTCACCGGATGTACAGGAAGAGCTTGTGGGCGCGGCCTTCTTCGTCGGGGATAGTCTCCGATTTTACGGGGACCCAGGTGCCGATTTCGTAATCGTGGGCGACGACGCGGGTGCCCTTTTTGAGCTGGCCTTCGAGCATGGCCTGAATCTGCGGCAGGGCCTTCGGCAGGAGGTAGACGGTGATGAGATTGGCCTGCGAGTAGTTCTGCTTCATGACGTCGCCGAAGATGATGCGGGCGGTGCCGGAGAGGCCGAGCGATTTGATTTTGGCCGAGCTTTGGCGGACGAGGTTCTGGTCGAGTTCGACGCCGGTGGCGTCGGCGTGATATTTGCCGGCGGCCATGATGACGATGCGGCCGTCGCCGCTGCCGAGGTCGAACATCTTCTCGCCGGCTTTGAGGGCGCCGAGCTGGAGCATGCGGTCGACGATGGAATCCGGGGTGGGGTAGTAGGGGCCGAGGCTTTCGCCGGTGGGGACTGAGGCGGGCGCGGCGTTCTGCTGCGCGAAGGCCGCAAGCGACAAGGCGGCGAGAGCGAAGGCGGCCGGGAAGAGGGGACGGCGGTGGAGCATCAAATTACTCTATTACAGGCGGGCGCGGGCGGGGTGTGACAGGGCGGCGCGGGCTGGGTTCTAATTGTAGAGATGTCGTTTCCTGTAAAGGCATTCCGATTTGCGTTTTCGTTTATTGCCGCGGTGTCACTGGCGCCGGCGCTGAGTTTTGCCGCGGCGCCGCATGAGGTCTACAACGCGCAGCAGGCGTACGCGTACACGGCGAAGGTGGCCGGGTTCGGCGAGCGCTGGCCGGGTTCGCCGGGCCACCAGAAGACGGAAGAGCTGATCCGCCAGGTGCTGAAGAAAGACGGCGCGGTGGTGGCCGGGGACGACTTCACGGCGTCGACGCCGCGCGGCATGGTGGCGGTACACAACATCATCGGCAAGTTCAATGTGACGGCCGATCCGAAGCAGCCGGTATTCATTCTGGCGGGCCACTACGACACGCTGTTCAAGCCGGGATTTATCGGCGCAAATGACGGCGCATCGAGCACGGCGATTCTGCTGGCGTTTGCCGATGCGCTGGCCGGGCAGAAGACGAAGATGCAGATCTGGCTGGTGTGGACGGATCTGGAAGAAGCGATCAAGGACTTCGACGCGAACGATGGTCTGTACGGCAGCCGGCATCTGGCGCGCAAACTAATGACCGATGGCACGGCGGCGCGGGTGCGCGGGTTTTTTCTGCTCGACATGATCGGCGATAAAGACCTGGGGGTGGCGCGCGAGACGGGGTCGACGCGCTGGCTGCAGGATTACATTGAGCGGGCGGCGCAGCAGCTGGGATACGGGCAATATTTTTTCCAGTACGAGATGGGGATTATCGACGACCACGCGCCGTTTCTGCAGGCGGGTATTGCGGCGGTGGATGTGGTGGATGCGATGTACGGGCGCATGGGGCCCGGGCTTGACGGGATGGGCGAGTTCCACCATGCGAACACGGACACGATGGAGAAGATTTCGGCGAAGAGTCTGGAGATTGTGGGGCGGACGATTCTGCTTACGGTGGAGCTGCTGGATAAGCAGAGCTGAGCGCATGCCCGAAGACGTTGCATTGCGGATCCGGCGGACGGGCGAGGAGAGGGCGCGCTTGATCGCGCTGGTGGAGGGTCTGCGGGCCGGGCAGGCGGAGTATAAAACGGCGGCGGAAGTGTGGTCGGTGAATGAGAATTTAGAGCATCTGGTGCTGGCCGAGGTGTCGGGGACGAGCAAGATCTGGGCGGCGGCGGAGGGCGTGCGGAACGGGAGGCCGGTATGGTCGGGCGAGCACACCAATCGTGGATTGTCGATTGAGGATGTGATTGCGCGGACGTGGAGGCCGAAGGAAGCGGCACCGCCGATCGCGACGCCGCATATTGGAGGGCCGCTGGCGTACTGGGTGGAGTATCTGAAGCTTTCGCAGGGGTTGCTGGAGCGGCTGGAAACGGTGCTGAGCGGACTCGATGCGGAAGCGGTGGTGTTTCCGCATTTTTTGAGCGGGCCGCTGGATGCGCTGCAGCGGATCGAATTCCTGCGGTTTCATCTGGCGCGGCACAGGGCGCAGATTGAAGCGCTGATGGGGCAGCCCGGGTTTCCGCGATGACGGCAGGCGCCAGGACGGCAGACGCCAGGACGGAAGACGCCAGGACGGAAGACGCCAGGACGGAAGACCCAGTGACGGAAGACCCAGTGACGGAAGACGGGGTGACGGAATACGGGGTGGGGGCTGGCTGGAAACCCTTTCGGGAACCGTTGCGTGTGACGGCACTGCGCACCGGGGCTATCGCGATGGCGATTGGCGCCGTGCTGGCCGGATTCCGGGGCGGGGTGCGCGGCTGGCCGATGGCGACGCTGCTGGCATTGTGGCCGGCATTCGGCGGCCATTGGGTGGAAGTGTGGTACCTGAACGGGCTGCGTCCGCGCCTGCGGGGCGGGCGCCGGGCGCAGGTTGCCGCCCGCATGGGGTTGTGGTTCGCCACTGGCGTAGCGATCGCTTTCGCGATGCGATTGACATCGGAGGCTGCCGGACTTCAGCCGTTGCGATGGCTGGCGTGGCGGGTCGGCGGAGCGGCGTTTATCGGCATCGAACTGGCGGCGCATCTGGTGCTGCAAATGCGCGGCCTGCCGAGCTTTTACAACGGGCGCGGGTAGGGGAGCGGACGCAGGCGGAGATTTTTTTCGTCCGCGCGGGGGCCAGGCTATACTAATTGAAGCCCCCGGCACGTGCCAGGGCACGGCGCTTTGGTTTCAGCGGTTTGACAATGCGCTTGCAGATGCGTTAGCCTCGATTGGTAAACTCGCAATCATAGACGGAGTGGTGTGTTCAAAATGAGTACGGTGTTCCCGTCCAAACCGGGGATTGAAAGACAGTGGCACGTAATCGATGCCAACGATGTGGTTCTCGGCAAACTGGCGTCGCACGCGGCGCGGCTGCTGATGGGCAAGCACAAGGCGTCGTGGACGCCGTTTCTCGACACGGGCGATCATGTGATCGTGATCAACGCGTCGAAGGTGAAGCTCACCGGTAAGAAAGACGCGCAGAAGGTGTACCGGCATTTCACCGGTTATCCGGGCGGCCTGGTGGAAACCGGCGCGGCGAAGGTTCGTCTGACGCGGCCCCAGCGCATGGTGGAAGAAGCGATTTCGGGCATGCTGCCGAAGACGAAGCTCGGCAAGCAGATGTACCGGAAGCTGAAAGTTTATGCCGGCGACAAGCATCCGCACGTGGCGCAGAAGCCGGTCGATCTGGTCATCGAAAGAAAGGCAAGCTGAGTTGGCTTTAAGAAAGATTGAACAGTATCTGGGAACCGGCCGCCGCAAACGCAGCGTGGCTCGTGTGTTCCTGCGGCCCGGGGGTTCGGGCAAGATTACGGTGAATGGCCGCGAGCTGGAAAATTATTTCCCGACCGAAGCGCTGCGCATGCCCGCACGGGTGCCGCTGCAGACGGTGGAAATGACGGACCGTTTCGACATTCTCATCCTGGCGCATGGCGGCGGAGTGGCGGGGCAGGCGGGAGCTGTGAAGCTCGGCATCGCCCGCGCACTGATTCAGTTCAACGCCGAACTGCGGGGCGCGCTGAAAAAAGCGGGCCTGCTGACGCGCGACGCGCGTGAGCACGAACGGAAGAAGTACGGGCAGAAGGGCGCCCGGAAGCGCTTCCAGTTCTCCAAGCGCTAGAACAGGCTTTTTATTGCGGTCGGGGCGCAGGTATTTTACTTGCGCCCCGAAGTTTTGTGTCCGGACGTATTTGGGCTGGCTGCGGCGGGCCCGGGACGGGGGACTCGGTAGTGGTGCCGGTACTCGCTGTGCGCAAATCTCGCTTTGGATCGCGCGGCGGCGGGGAACGGCGGAAGAAAGACCAAGGAGTCGTTTTTGCCTCAGATTTCCATGAAAGAATTGCTCGAAGCAGGCGTTCACTTCGGGCACCAGACCAAGCGCTGGAATCCAAAGATGAAAGAATACATCTTTGGCGAACGTAACGGGATCTACATCATCGATCTGCAGAAGACGCTGAAGCTCTTCAAGGATGCGGCGCGGTATGTGGTGGAAATGGCCGCGCAGGGCAAGACTGTCCTGTTTGTCGGCACCAAGCGGCAGGCGCAGGAAGCGGTGGCGGAAGAGGCCACGCGCTGCCAGATGTTCTATGTGAACTCGCGCTGGCTGGGCGGACTGCTCACCAACATGACGACGGTGCAGAAGTCGATCAAGCGCCTGAAGGAACTCGAACAGATGGCGTCGGAAGGCACCTATGGCGGGCGTCCGAAGAAGGAAATCGGGCGGCTGGAGCGGGACCGCAAGCACCTCGATTCGAATCTCGCGGGTATCAAAGACATGCCGGGTCTGCCGGACGTGATCTTCGTGATCGATTCGAACAAGGAAGCGATCGCGGTGAAGGAAGCGCGGCGCCTGGGGATTCCGGTGGTGGCGATTGTGGACACCAACTGCGATCCGGACGAAGTGGACTGGGTGATTCCGGGCAACGACGATGCGCTGCGCGCGATCCGGCTCTTCACGAGCAAGATTGCCGACGCCGTCATCGAAGGACGCGCACTGGCATCCGAGCAGGATTTCACGGCTGAAAAGGTGGCAGGCGACGGCATTGTGGGCGAAGACGGCGCGGTGGAAGACATCTCCGAAGAATATTCGCAGTATGTGGACCCCAAGTACGCCGAGCAGATCATGCAGGAAAGCCTGATGCTCGACGATACGGCAGCCGCGGGCCGCAAGGGACCGGGTTCGGAAACGAGCGAGCCGGCACCGGCCGCCGCCGAAGCATCGCAGCTCTGAGTTTGCGGGTCTGACGTTCCGGCAAAGCCGCCGGTTTATAGTAATAAGTTGCGCTCAGCGGGGTTCGGGGCCTGTCAGGGGATTGAAATAAATCCTCCGGCAGGCAGAACCCCACAAGTGTGTCTCCGGTACGAAAGCGGGAGTAAATCAGGATCATGGCCGAAATTACAGCAAGCTTAGTGAAAGAACTCCGGGAACGGACCGGAGCGGGAATGATGGAGTGCAAGAGCGCTCTGGCGGAAGCCAAGGGCGACCTGGCGGAAGCGGAAGTTGTGCTGCGCAAGCGCGGCATCGCGTCGGCGGGTAAAAAATCGTCGCGCACTACCAAGCAGGGCAGCGTCGGCAGCTACATTCATGCGGGCGCGCAGCTCGGCGTGCTGGTGGAAGTGAACTGCGAAAGCGACTTTGTGGCGCGCACGGAAGATTTCCAGGAACTGGTTCGCGACATTGCGATGCACATTGCGGCGGCCGATCCGCAGTTCGTTCGGCGCGAAGACGTGGATCAGGCGGCGCTCGACAAGGAAAAAGACATTCAGCGCGGCCGCGCCCTGAACGAAGGCAAGCCGGCCAACATCGTCGATAAGATCGTGGAAGGCCGGATGTCGAAGTACTACGAAGAAGTCTGCCTTTACGAACAGCCGTTCGTGAAGGAAAACACGATCACGATCGAACAGCTGATCAAGACGAAGATCGCCAAACTGGGCGAAAATATTTCGGTGTCGCGGTTTGCGCGGTTCAAAGTGGGCGACGCAACCGAGACCGGCGCGTAAGCTATAAAGCGCTGCCATGGCCCGGTACGAGCGCATTCTTCTGAAACTGAGCGGCGAGGCGATGGCCGGGCCGCAGTCCTTCGGTATTGATCCTGACCGCGTGAAGGCGCTGGCCGCCGAGATTGCTTCGGTCGCGGCGCAGGGCGTGCAGGTGGGGCTGGTGGTGGGCGGCGGAAACATCTTCCGCGGCATCGCGCTGGCGGCCCGCAAGATGGACCGGGTGACCGGCGATCACATGGGCATGCTGGCGACGGTGATCAATGCGCTGGCGATGCAGGATGCGCTGGAGCAGATTGGCGCGCACACGCGGGTGATGAGCGCCATCCAGATGCATCAGGTGGCCGAGCCTTACATCCGGCGGCGGGCGATGCGGCACCTCGAAAAGGGACGCATCGTGATTTTCGCGGCGGGCACTTCCAATCCTTACTTTTCGACCGATACGGCGGCGACGCTGCGGGCGCTGGAGATTCGCGCGCAGGTGATCGCGAAGGCGACCAAGGTGGACGGGGTCTACGACAAAGACCCGATGAAGCACCCGGACGCGGTGATGTACAAGCGGATCGGGTACACCGAGGTGCTGACGCAGTCGCTGGGCGTGATGGATGCGACCTCGATTGCGATGTGCCGCGACAACAAGCTGCCGATTCTGGTATTTAATCTCAACACGCAGGGCAATATAATGCGAATGGTATCCGGCGAAGAAGTCGGGACCATTATTGGCTAAGAACTGATATTGGCTGAGAACTGACTTATGGAAACCGTCAAAGAGATCGAAGCAAGCGCGAAGCAGCGCATGGACAAGGCACTGGCCGATCTGCAGCACGCCATGGCGACCATCCGGACCGGACGCGCGTCCATCCACCTGCTGGACAATGTGCGGGTGGATTATTACGGGACGCCGACGCCGGTGAATCAGGTGGCAAACCTGCATGTGCCGGAACCGGGTTTGATTACGATCCAGCCGTGGGATGCGTCGCAGATTGCGCCGATCGAAAAGGCCATCCGCGCCGCCGAGCTGGGCGTGAATCCGGCCAATGACGGCAAGCTGATCCGCATTCCGATTCCGCCGCTGAATGAAGAGCGCCGCAAGGAGCTGGTGAAGAAGCTGCACGGCGTGGCCGAAGATCACCGGGTGGCGATCCGCAATATCCGTCGCGATTCGAACGATCACATCAAGCGCCTGGCGAAGGACAAGAAGATCAACGAAGACGACGATCGCCGCGCGCATGACGAGATGCAGAAGCTGACCGACAGCTACATGGCGAAGCTCGATCAGGCGGCGAAGACGAAGGAAAAAGAGATTCTCGAGATCCGGTAAGGCCGGATTTCACTGGCGCGGCGTTCAATCCGAAGGATTCGGATCGGCAGCGCCGAGCGCCGCCGGGTCAAGCAGATGCATCGGGGTGTAGTCTTCGCGCTTCCACGGCGTCATGGGGGAGAACTCCAGTTCAACGCGGCAGCCGAATTCATGCGGCTCTACCGCTACCGCTTCACCCCAGTAAGAATGCCCGCCGGCGCGGAGGCGGAGGCGCACGCCCTTCTGCAGCGGCGAGGTTGTCCCGGGTTCTTCGCACTCGATGACCGCGCCGCCGGTCCAGATTTCCTCCAAATTGGCGACTGCGCGGCTCTGTCCGATCTCGATGAAGATCAGTTCGGAGCAGAGGTAACGGGGCGCGTTCATATAAATTTACAGATTCTCATCGGCCCGGCGAAGCAATTCGGGAGCGAAAGATTGAAAAAGCCTGCGCGCGAATAGGATAATGACGAGTTGAGCACTTACAGCACCCTGCGCGTCCCCGGGTCGAGCGCCAACCTTGGACCTGGCTTCGACGCGCTTGGCCTCGCCCTTAAAGTTTATCTGGAATGCCGCTTCGCCGCGAGCGAGAAGCTGACGATCCGGGTGACGGGGCGGGATGCCGACCATATTCCGGCGACGGAAGAGAATCTGATCTGGAAGACGGCGCAGGCGGTGGCGGCGCGCGCGCATCTGGCGCTGCCGGCCGTGGATCTGACGATCCATAACGATATCCCGATCGGCAAAGGGCTGGGGTCGAGCGCGGCGGCGATTACGGCGGGCGTGGTGATTGCCGAGCGGCTGCTGGGGCTGCGCTGGACGGCGTCGCGGATTCTGGACGAGGCGGCGCGCATGGAAGGCCATCCGGACAATGTGGCGGCTTCGGTGCTGGGCGCGGTGGTGGTTTGCGCCATGGAACCTGGCGGGACGACGCGGGCTATCCGGCTCGACCTGCCGGAGCGCATCGACGTGGCGGTGGTTTATCCGAACTATGCGGTGCTGACCAGGCAGGCGCGCGCGGTACTGCCCGAGTGCTACTCGCTGCCGGATGTGGTCTACAACATTCAGCGGGCGGCGGTGCTGGTGGCGGCGCTGGCGACCGGCGACACGTCGGTGTTTCCGGCGGCGCTCGACGACAAACTGCACCAGCCGTACCGGGCACAGCTGATGCCGGGGCTGAACGAGATTTTGCGGCTGCGGCGGCCGGGGCTGCTGGGTTGCGCACTGAGCGGCGCCGGGCCGGCGGTGCTGGTGTTCCACGAACGCGGCGCCGGCGAAGTGTGCGAGCTGGTGCGCAACGTGTTCGCCATGCACGGCTGCACGAGCGAAGTGATTCACTCGGGCTTTTCGCGTACTGGCTACGAGCTGGTTTAGCGCCCTTCCGGTTCGGACGTAATCAGAAATACGGCGGACGGGCTTTCGATCTCCACGCCTTCGCCGGCTGCCACTTCCCAGGCCTGTCCCGCCGCAAACGGCAGACCGCCGATTTTTCCCGTACCTTCGAGCGCCACGCAGAGCATATTGTGGCTGCGCGCCGGAATGGCGGCCTGCCCCGTCACCACTACGCGCTCGGTGCGGAAGTACGGGCATTCCACCAGAAGTTCGCGTCCCTCGCCGAGAGGCTGCGGCTGTTGGGCGGCGCCGCCGGGAGTGAGCCGGGAGACGGCGACGGAGTCGTCGAGGTGCAACGGGCGCGGCTGGCCGTCTTTTTCGAGGCGATGGTAGTCGAAGAGCCGGTAGGTGACGTCGGAGAGTTGCTGGACTTCGCAGATGGTGAGTCCGCCGCCGATGGCATGGATGGTGCCGGCGGGGATGAAATAAGTTTCGCCGGGACGGACGGGGATCCAGTGGAGCAGGTCGACGATTTCGCCCGACAGGGCGGCGGCGCGCAGACGCTGCGGGGTGACAGCTTCGCGCAGACCGAAGGCGATCCTGGCATCGGGTTCGGCGCGCAGGATGTGCCACATTTCGGTCTTGCCGCGGGAGTTGTGTTTCGCCGCCGCGTAGTCATCGGCAGGGTGAACCTGAACCGAAAGGTTAGCAGAGGTAAACAGGAGTTTTACCAAAAGGGGCACGGAATCCGAAGCCGAAAACCAGACTTCGCCGATGGTTTCCTTGTTCGGATTCCGATGCCAGGGTTCTGTCTCCGCCTTACCCCAGATCCGGTAGTACGGGGTCGAGGGGAGAAGGACGGGAGCGGCCATGGTGGCTTGCGTCCTTAGCCGAGCGACTCGATGAACTTGTGGATGCGGTCGAGGCCGCGTTCCAGTTCGGTCATCGAAGTGGCGTAGGAGAGGCGGACGTGATCGTCGGTGCCGAAGGCTTCACCGGGCACGACGGCGACGTTGGCTTCCTTGAGCAGGCGGTCGGCGAATTCGAGCGGCGACTTCATGCCGCCCTTTTCGAAGGCCTTGCGCACATTGGGGTAGGCGTAGAAGGCGCCGGCGGGCAGGGAGCATTCGACGCCGGGAATCTGGCGCAGGCGGGGGACGACGAAATCGCGGCGGCGGCGGTATTCGGCGAGCATCTGCGGCACCGAATCCTGCGGGCCGTTGAGGGCTTCGACGGCGGCCTTCTGCGCGATGGACGTGGGGTTCGACGTCGAATGGCTTTGCAGCTTGCCCATGGCGTTGATGATGTATTCGGGAGCGAGGCCGTAGCCGATGCGCCAGCCGGTCATCGCGTACGTCTTGGAGACGGTTCCGGCGACGAGCACGGTGGACCTGGCGCCGCTGAGCGAGCCGACCGACCAGGGCTTGGCGTCATAGAGGAAGTGCGAGTAGCACTCGTCGGTGAGCAGGAAGATGCCGCGCTTTGCGGTGATGTGATAGAGCTTTTCGAATTCGGCGTCTTCCATCACGGCGCCCGAAGGATTGCTGGGCGAGTTGATGATGACGATCTTCGTCTTCGGCGTGATGTACGCCTCGACCATGGCGGCGGTGAGGCGGAAGCCTTCCTTTTCATCCGTGGGGACGAAGACGCACTTGCCGCCGGCGTAGTTGACGATGTCCTTATAGGTGACCCAGTAGGGCACGGGGATGATGACTTCGTCGCCGGGGTTGACGAGCGCCTGGGTGTAGTTGAAGAGCACGTGTTTGCCGCCGACGGTGACGATGCACTCGGAGGGCTTGTAATCGGTGCCGAATTCGGCCTTGTGGCGGTTCACCGCGGCCTGCTTCATTTCGGCGGTGCCGCCGGCGGGCGTGTACTTGGTGAAGTTGCCTTCAATGGCGCGGATGGCGGCCTGCTTGATGTTATCCGGGGTGGGGAAGTCGGGCTCGCCGGCGCTGAAGTCGACGACGTCGATGCCTTCGCGGCGCAGCTTTTCGGCATCGGCCATGACCTTCATGGTCGAAGAGACGCTGATGAGAGCGATGCGGTCGGAGGTGGTGAGTGTAGGTTGTGTCACTGTCGTTGTCATTCCGTTTGAGTTTGTGGGCCGATTGAATCTGTGGTTATAACTTCGCGGTTTCGTTTGCCACGGGCTGGGCGAGGCGCGCGCGCAGGCGGAGTTCCACCGAGGGCGGCACCAGTCCGGTAATGTCGCCGCCGAGGCGGAAGACTTCCTTCACCAGACGAGAGCTGATGAAAGAGTACTGCTCGCCGGCGAGCAGAAAAATGGTTTCCAGTTCCGGCTGCAGGCGGCGGTTCATGAGGGCCATCTGCAGTTCCTTTTCATAATCCGAAATCGCGCGGATGCCGCGGACGATGACGCGCGCCTGTTTGCGCATGGCGTAATCGGCGAGCAGGCCGCCGAAGTTGTCGATTTCGACGTTGGGGCAGTGCGAGGTGACGTCGCGCAACATTTCTGTGCGTTCTTCGACGCTGAAGAGCGGAGATTTCGATTCGTTGCGCAGGATGGCGACGATGAGGCGGTCGCAGAAACGCGAACCGCGTTCGATCACGTCGAGATGGCCGCTGGTGATCGGATCGAACGACCCGGGGTAGATGGCGACCACGCCTGCATGGTTTTGTGACATGGCTTGTTTCGTCGTGGAATCTTCAGCCTGAAAAGACGTTGATCTCTGATTTTAGCGGATCGCATCGGGCGGACAAAGAGACGCCCGCGCCGAACCGCCGCGGAATGGGCGCGGCGTGGAACGGAAGCGAAGTCCGGCTCGTCTATAAAGATGTAGATTTCTTCATATGTTTCAAAAACTTCACCCACAAGTGTGGTGCAACAGCCACGAACGGGGCTACGTCTTTCGGAAATAATTTCTTTTGTTTTTAATAGTTTAGACGGAATTTGATCCGCAGGACTCGGACAAAAGCCCGATTCCTGTGTCATACTACCCAACAGAAACGGAACGTAGCTCTTTAAAAATGACGCAGTTAGACGAAGCGATTTCCAGATATCACCGGATACTGGAATCGGCACCCTACCGCGATTTGCAGTGGGTCAAAAATCTCCAGGACGAGATGGAAGCACGGCAGCTTTCGGCGGGCGGTCGTCTCCTCTGTCCGTTTCTGCGGCCGAATTTCGTCACACAGAAACAGTACGACAATCTTGTGAAGACCGGCGAGGCGCTGATTTCAGCGATCGACCGGATGCTGCATCTGGCGCTGGCGTCACCTCAGCTTCTGACGCGAATGCAGCTTCTTCCTGCCGAGAAGATGCTGGCGGCGATCGACCCCGGCTACGAATTGTCGGAGGTCTCGGCCCAGCTCGATCTGCAGATCCAGAACGGCTCCCTGCATGTCATGCAGTATAACTCCGACGCGTTGACGGGCGCGGCGTGGTCGGAGGGACTTTCCGATCTCTTCTTCGATTGTCCGCCGGTGAAGGAATTCCGGCGGCGTTACAACCTGACTCGGGTGGGCGGCAAGAAGCACTTCCTGCATGCGCTGATGAAGGCCTATAAGATGTTCGCCACGCGCGCCGCTCACGCGGCGAACGGCAACGGCAACGGGCATGCGGCGGTTCCGGGTGCGGTGGTTCCGGCGAAGAAGCCGAACATTGCGATTCTGGAATTCCGCGATCCGACGGGCCGCAGCGAATACGAAATCTACCGCGACTACTTCCGCCACGAAGGCTACCAGACGGAAATTCTGACGCCGGATCAGCTGGAGTACCGCAACGGCGTGCTGCGTTCCACCAGCGGGCCGAAGCCGGGCATGGAGATCAACCTGATCTACCGCCGCATCAGTGCGCATGAGTTCCTGCTGCGCTTCACGCTGAACCATCCGCTGGTGCAGGCGTACCGGGACCGCGCGGTCTGCATCGTGAACAGCTTCCGTTCCGAGCTTTCGCACAAGAAGGCGATGTTCGCGTTGCTGACCGACGACACGCTGACGGCGAAGTTCCCGATCCTCGAACGCAAGGCGATCAAAGAGCATCTGCCGTGGACGCGCGTGGTGAAGGCTGGCAAGACGACGGGGCGCGAGGGCGTGATCGACGACATGCTCGATTACATCCGCAAGAACCGCGAGACGCTGGTGCTGCGGCCCAACGACGACTACGGCGATCTGCAGACGTATGTTGGCTACGAACACGACGAGGCCTCGTGGAACCGCGCGGTGCGCGAGTCCCAGCTTTCGCCGTACGTGGTGCAGGAAAGCGTGAAGCCGGTGCGGACGCTGTTCCCGCTGATGACCTATGGGCATCTGGAGTTCAAGGAGATGCAGGTGGACGTGCAGCCACAGGCGTTCCTCGGCAAGGTGGCCGGTTGTTCCAGCTACGTGTCGCAGTCCGGGCCGGGGAATTATTCGCCGGCCGCGGGATTTGCGCCGACGTTCATTATCGATCCGAAAAATTAGACGGCTGGCTGATCATGCCGCGGGCTCCAGATGGAACCCGCGGTGTGGTCAGTTGACGGTGTGAACAGTTGACGGTGTGAGCAGCTGAATCAATCGCGCGCCGCTCTGCCCGCGCCGCGCGTTACTTCCAGCGCAAAATCGGCTTGCGGGCCGCTGTTACTTCATCCACGCGCCTTGTCCGCGTCATGTGCGGAGCGTTCTTCAGTGTCTCCGGTTGCTCGTCCACTTCCTTCGCGATGGAGATCATCGCGTCGATAAACAGATCGAGTTCGTCCTTCGACTCGGTTTCGGTGGGCTCAATCATGAGCGCGCCGTGGACGATCAGCGGGAAGCTCACGGTGTAGGGATGGAAGCCGTAATCGATGAGCCGCTTGGCGATGTCGCCGGTGCGCACGCCCTTCGCCGCCTGCCGGTCGTCGCTGAACACCACTTCGTGCATGTTCGGGCGGTCGTAGGGCAGATCGAAAAAGTCGCGCAGTTTGTGCCGGATGTAATTGGCGTTGAGCACCGCATCCACCGTGGCATTGCGCAGGCCGGGGCCGCCGTGCGCGAGGATGTAGGCGAGGGCCCGCACCATCACGCCGAAGTTGCCGTAGAAAGCCTTGACCTTGCCGATGGAGCCGGGCCGGTCGAAGTCCCACGCCAGCGCGTCTTTCATGCGCTTCAGCCGCGGCACCGGAAGATACGGTTCCAGATGTTTCGCCACGGCGACCGGGCCGCCGCCTGGACCGCCGCCGCCGTGCGGAGTGGAGAACGTCTTATGCAGGTTGATGTGCATGACGTCCACGCCGAAGTCGCCGGGGCGCGCGACGCCCACGAGGGCGTTCATGTTGGCGCCGTCCATGTAAATCATGGCGCCTTTGGAGTGCAGAATTTCCGCCGCCTGCGCGATGTTGGATTCGAAAACGCCGAGCGTGTTGGGATTGGTCACCATGAGCGCGGCGACGTCGTCATCCACCAGACCCGCCAGGTGTTCAATGTCGATCATGCCCTGATCGTTCGAGGCCACGTTCTGCACCGAGTAGCCGGCAATGCCGGCGGTGGCGGGGTTGGTGCCATGCGCCGAATCCGGCACCAGAATCTTCTTCCGCGGATTGCCGCGCGCTTCGAGCGCCGCGCGGACCAGCAGGATGCCGGTGAGTTCGCCATGCGCGCCGGCGGCGGGCTGCAGCGTGACGGCGTCGAGGCCGGTGATCTCGCACAGCGCCGCTTCGAGCCGCCCGATGACTTCCATAGCGCCCTGCGAGAGGCTTTCCGGCTGATACGGATGCGCCCACGCGAGGCCTTCGATGCGGGCCACCGCTTCGTTGATGCGCGGGTTGTACTTCATGGTGCACGAGCCCAGCGGATACATGCCGAGATCGATCGCGTAATTCCATGTGGAAAGCCGCGTGAAGTGGCGGATCACTTCCACTTCGCTGACTTCGGGAAAGCCTTCGATTTCCGCACGCACGCTGGCCGCGCCGAGCGCCGCCGCCGCGTCAACGGCGGGGACATCGAGATCGGGCAGCTGATAGCCGATCTTGCCCGGCGAACTGCGCTCGAAGATGAGGCTTTCATTCTGCGAAAGATGCTGCCGAACTTTGCGAATCATGCCATCACCTCCGCGAGCGTATCCATGTCGGCGCGCTTGGTCATTTCCGTGGCGCACAGCAGCACGGCGTTGCCGAGTTCGGGATAAAACTTTGCGAGCGGCAGGCCGCCGATGATTTTCTTTTCGAGGAGCTGCGCGTTGATCTCTTCCACAGGCTTTGCGGGTACTGCCGCGAACTCATTGAAGTACGGGCCGCTGAACAGCGGCTTCACCTTCGAGCCGAGATAATGCGCCTTGGCGAGGTTTTGTTCGGCCAGTTCGCGCAGTCCGCGTTTGCCGTAGAGTTCCATGTAGACCGTGGCCATCAGCGCAATGAGCGCCTGGTTGGTGCAGATGTTGGACGTCGCCTTTTCGCGGCGGATATGCTGCTCGCGCGTGGCCAGAGTCAGACAGAAGGCGCGGTTGCCTTCCGAGTCCTTCGATTCGCCGACCAGACGGCCGGGCAGTTGACGCACGTACTTTTCCTTCGCGGCCATGATGCCGGCAAAGGGCCCGCCGTAGCTGGGCGAAATGGCGAAACTTTGCAGCTCGCCGGCCACGATGTCGGCATCGCGCGGCGGTTCCAGAATGCCGAGCGACGCGGCTTCGGTGAAAGTGAAGACCAGCAGCGCGCCGGCCGCATGGGCCATCGCCGCGGCCTTCTTCGCATCCTCCACGATGCCGAAGAAGTTTGGCGACTGGATGATGACACAGGCGGTCCCTTTATCCAGCCTGCTTTCGAGGTCGGCAAAATCGATCTGCCCGGTGGCGCGGTCGAAGCCGAACTCCTCAATCTGCATGCCCTGATTGCGCGCGTAGGTGGCGAGCACTTCGCGATATTCGGGATGTGCGGAGCGCGCTACCAGCGCTTTGTGGCGGCCGGTGATGCGTTCGGCCATCATGGCGGCTTCGGGAATAGCCGTTGAGCCGTCGTACATCGATGCATTGGCGACGTCCATGCCGGTGAGCTGGCAGACCATGGTCTGGAATTCGAAGATCGTCATCAGGGTGCCCTGCGAGATCTCCGACTGGTACGGTGTGTAGGACGTCAGGAACTCGCCGCGAGAGACAACCGTATCGACCACCACGGGCCGGTAGTGATTGTAAACGCCGGCGCCGAGAAAGCTGGCGTATCCGTTGGCGTTCTGCGCCGCGAGGGACTTGAAGTAATCGACGATTTCGTATTCGGAGATGCCGTCGGCGAGCGCGAGCGGCCGCTGGAGGCGGGCCTCGGCGGGAATCTGCGAAAACAGCTCGTCGGCGGAGGCGAGCCCGCAGGCCGCGAGCATCTCCTTCCGCTCGGAGTCAGACTTCGGAAGGTATCTCAACTTTAGTGTTCCGCCCCGATGTAGGATTCGTAGTCGGCCGCGTTCATGAGATTGCCGAGATCGGTGCCGTCGGCCACTTTGACGCGGATCAGCCACGCCGCGCCGTGCGGATCTTCATTCAGCTTTTCGGGAGCCGTTGCGAGGTCGTCGTTGGCGGCGATCACTTCGCCGGCGACGGGCGCGTAAATATCGGACACGGCCTTGACGGATTCGACCGAGCCGAACGACTGGCCGGTCTGCACCGTGGCGCCGGGCTTCGGCAGGTCGACATAGACGATGTCGCCCAGTTCACTCTGCGCGTGATCCGTGATGCCAACCGTGGCGATCCCGTTTTCGAGGTGGACCCACTCGTGTTCCTTCGTGTATCGGTACGTTTCGGGGTAACTCATCTGTTCAGCGGTTCCTCTTGTAGAAAGGTGTGGGCACGGTTTCCGCTTCCACCGGCTGGTCGCGGATGATGATTTCTATTTTCTCGCCCGGCTGCGCGTGGGCGATGGGCAGGTAGCAAAGTCCGATGTTTTTGCCGAGCGTGGGGGCGGGCGATCCGCTGGTGACCCAGCCGGCGGGCTCGCCTGCGATGGTCACTTTGTAGCCGTCACGGCCGATGCCGCGGCCGCGCATTTCAAAGCCGGTGAGGCGGCGCGTCAGGCCGGTTTCGAGCTGCTTTTGCAGGGCCGCGCGTCCGATGAATTCGCCTTTATCGAGCTTGACGATCCAGGCGAGGTCGGCTTCGAGCGGCGTGATGTCGGCGCCGATTTCGTGCCCGTAAAGCGCCATCTTCGCTTCGAGCCGCAGGGTGTTGCGCGCGCCGAGGCCGCAGGGCTTGATGCCGCTGGCCGCGCCTGCCGCGAGGATGGCGTTCCAGACTTCGACCGCACGGTCCGGCGCAATATAGATTTCGAAGCCGTCTTCACCGGTGTAGCCGGTACGCGCCATGCGGGCCGGGACGCCGGCGAACACGCCATCGGCGAACCAGTAGTAGCGGATGGCGGCGAGCGCGGTTTCGGTCAGCTGCTGCGCGACTTCGAGCGCCTTCGGCCCCTGAATGGCCAGCTGCGCGTACCTTGGACTCGCATATTCGAGTTCGCAATCGAAGCCCTTCGCCTGATGCGCGGCGCGGATGTGCTCGTAATCCTTTTCCTGATTGCCGGCGTTGACGCAGAGGAAGAAATGTTCGGCGCTCACCTTGTGGACAAGAATGTCGTCGACGAAGCCGCCGGTTTCGTAGAGCAGGCCCGAGTAGTGTGCCTGGCCGTCCCTGAGCTTTGCGACAGCGTTGGTGGTGACGTAATCGACGAGGCGTTCGGCTTCGCGGCCGCGAACCTCGATTTCGCCCATGTGGCTCACGTCGAAAAGGCCCACGGCTTTGCGGACGGTGTGGTGCTCATCGAGCAGGCCCGAGTACTGCACGGGCATGTCCCAGCCGCCGAAGTCCACCATCTTCGCGCCGAGGGCGCGGTGGGTTTGATTGAGCGGAGTGCGCAGCAGCGCCGTTGCGTCCATTTATTTGTTGGTATCCAGTGTCGCGGGTTGCAGTGCAGCGGAGTTGGCCGGCGCGCCGTCGAGAAGAGTCATGGAGACGACTTTCAGTTTATTCCCGCTTTGCGGATGGCCCTGAATTGCGACCGTGCGGCCGAGGTAGCGGGCCGAGGTTTTCTGATCGCTGAGCAGCCAGCCGTCGGTCGCGGTCTGCAGCGTGTACTTCGGAGTTTTGCTGACCGGGCACTGGGTGGCGCACAGGCCGTCGGCACAGCGGTTGTCGCGGATGACGCCGGTGAAGGTGGTGTCCGGCGCGCGGCCCGCGGCCGCGGATGCGGTCGCGCACACGGCGAAAACGACGGCAAACCTGTTCATGAATGTTTATTGTAACGCCGGGTTGCGGCACGGCGCCGGGACTGACAGGTGCGCCGACAGGGACTGCCCGGTGCGGGACACCCGCGCGCCGCTACAATGGAACTTCCGTGGAAAAAACCTTCTACATCGAAACTTTTGGCTGCCAGATGAACGCCCACGACTCGGAGAAAGTCGCGGGCACGCTCATCGCGCAGGGGTACCGTCAGGTGCCGACGGTCGAAGAAGCCGGCTACGTTTTTTACAACACCTGCAGCATTCGCGATAAAGCGGAACAGAAGGTCTTCAACCGGCTGCAGCCGTTCAAGCGCCATCACGAGGGAAAAGTGTTCGCCGTGATCGGCTGTGTGGCGCAGCAGGAAGGCGAAAAGATTTTCGAGCGCGCGCCGCACGTGAGTCTGGTGGCCGGTTCGGCCAGTTACACGAAGCTGCCGGAGATGCTGGTGCAGCTCGAAACGGGCAACAAGCGCGTCACCGGCCTGAGTCTCGATACGGAAGACACGTTCGATACGCCGTTCACGCGCCGCGACAATCCGCACCGCGCCTACATCACCATCATTGAAGGCTGCGACAAGAAATGCGCCTACTGCGTGGTGCCGTTCACGCGCGGGCCGGAGCGCAGCCGCACCAGCGCCAGCGTGCTGGAAGAAGCGCGGCGCCTTGCCGACTCCGGCTACACCGAAATTCAGCTGCTGGGGCAGAACGTCAACAGTTACCGCGATCCTTCGGCGGCTGGCTGGGACTTTGCCGATCTTCTGGATGCCGTGGGCGGCGTGCCCGGCATTCGCCGCGTGCGCTTCACTACGTCGCACCCGCGCGATTTCGTCAAGCGCATTATCGACGCCATCGACGCCAATCCGAACCTCTGCAATCACGTGCATCTGCCGGTGCAGTCCGGCTCGACGCGCGTGCTGGGCGCGATGCAGCGGCTCTATACGCGCGAAAAATACATGGAGCGGATTGCGTGGATGAAGGCCGCGCGGCGGCCCATCGCGATCACCAGCGACATTATCGTGGGCTTCCCGGGCGAGACCGAGCAGGAGTTCCAGGAGACGCTGGATCTGCTCGACGCCGTGCAGTACGATTCGATCTTCAGCTTCAAGTACTCGCCGCGGCCCAACACGCCGGCCCTCGGGCTGCCGGATCAGATCTCCGAGGAAGAAAAGACGCGGCGCCTCACCATGGTGCAGGAGAAGCAGCGCGCGATTCAGATCCGCCTGAACGCGGAACTGGTGGGCCAGGTGGAGGAAGTCAACGTGGAAGGGCGCAACGACGCGCTGGGCCTGTGGCTGGGCCGCACGTCGCGCAACCGCACGCTGGGCTTCCTGCATCCGAACGGCGAGCCGAAGGTCGGCGAGTATCTCGATATCCGCGTGACGCGCGGCGGCCCGAATGCGCTGGTGGGCGAAGCGCTGCCGGCCGGCGGCAATCGTTCCGGCGTCAACTAGCGCCGTGCGGCGGCGCGGAGGCGGCGTTTTTTCGGTCCCGGGGTTGGGGTTGCCTGTTTTGTCGCCGGCGCGACCTGGTATAACGCTTTCGCGATGTTTTCGCGCTGGCGCCCGGTCGCCAAATCGGCCAGCGTGTGGCGGTCCAGATCGTCCAGAAACGCCGCCAGTGCATCCCGCAGGCAGGCTTTCAGGCTACAGGCGCGGATGATGGGACACGTGTTGGTGCCGGGATCGAAGCATTCTACCAGCGCCAGGTTGGGCTCCACGTCGCGAACCACCTGGCCGAGCCGGATCTGCCCCGCGTCGCGCGCCAGTTGCACGCCGCCCGAGCGGCCGGCGGTCACCTTCACGTAGCCGCGATCTTCGAGCGTCTGCACCACTCGCACCAGATGATGCCGGGAGATCGCATAGGCGCGGCTGATGCTTGCCGTGGAGGCTGTTTCGCCGGGATGCGCGGCGAGGTAGATGAGAACGCGAAATGAGTAATCGGCGTGAAGGCTCAGGCGCATCTGGTTCGATTACAGCACAGCAAACCTGACTCAAAGCGCGGCCGGAAGGAACGCATCGGCGCAGATATCGTTCAGTGCCATCCCGCCCAGAAACAGCTTCCGTTTCAGGTTCTGGACGAGGGCGGGATCGCCGCACACGAAGCCGCGCCAGCCGCCGAGACCTGGCAACTGGCCGGCCACGATCCGGTCGATGGGGCCGACGTCTACGCCCGCCGCGCCATCGCCATCGAGAACCGTTGGAACATAGGTGAAGTTTGCGTGAGCGGCGGCCAGCGCAGCCAGTTCTTCCCGCAGATAAAGCCCATCCACCGTACGGGCGCCGTGAAAGAGACGGAGCGGCCCGCGATGCCCGGCGCGGAGCGCGTCGCGCACGATGCCCCGGAGCGGGGCGAGACCGGTGCCCGTGCCGATCAGGACAACCGGCTGATCTTCCCTTCCGGACACGTAAAAACACTCGCCGGACGGGCCCTGTAAGACCACCTTGTCGCCGAGCCTGGCCTCGTGAGCCAGCCATCCGCTCATGCGTCCGCCCGGGATGAGCCGGACGTGAAGTTCGAGCTCGGCTTCTTCCGGAAGGCTGGCGATGGAGTAGCTGCGCGCGATGCCCGAATCCCGGATGAGCGTGAGGTATTGGCCGGCGCGATACGGAAATTGCGCCGTGCAGGTCAGGCCGACCCGCAATACGTCAGCCGCCAGTTTGCCGAGCGAGGAGATGGTCGCCGCGACGCGAGCATCGCTGCCCGCCTCCGCCACGGTCAGCGGGCCTTCCGGATGGCAAATGCAGGCGAGGAAGTAGCCGCCGGCTTTCCACGAGTCCTTCAGTCCCGCCTGCGCGGCCGCGGGGATTTCACCTTCCACCGCGCGCAGCATGCAGGAGCCGCAACTGCCCGCCCGGCACGCATGAGCCACCGGAACGCCCTGGCGCAGCAGGCCGTCCAGCACGGATTCGCCCTCCCGCAGTTCGCAGCGGGCGTCGCCAAAGCGGATGACGGGCGTCAGCGGCAAAGGACGTCGTTGCGTGTGGATTCGGCGATGGCCGCCACCTGCTGGATCAGGTTTTCGGCGACGCCCATGTCGCGAAGCGTGGCGCCGAGCAGTTCGATGATGGCATCGACGTGGGAATCGTTCAGCCCGCGTGACACCAGATGCGCATGGCCGTTCCGCATGTCCTTGCCGGTGTAGTTGTGCGGGCCGCCGAAGGCCATGGTCAGGAACGCTTTCTGCTTCACGCGCTGGCGGTCCATGTCGACGCCGTCGAAGTAGCCGGCCACCCGGTCGTCGTTCAGGACCCGGCGGTAAAAATTGTCGACGGCGGCTTCCACGGCGGCGGCGCCGCCGAGCTGGTCATAGAGAGTCGGGAGATTGCAGTTAGGCATAACATGCATATAGTATGCATAATTTATTCGGCTGTCAATCCGGCGCGGAAACGCGGGGAATATTGTGGCGGCGGGCGGGCTGCGCGGTGCGGCCGCGAATTCCCGTTGTGCTGTAATGAAGTCATGGAAGTCGAGATGAAGATTCGCGGCCTGATGATGGACCCGGTGACCAACATGCCGATCGTCATCCTGAAGGACGTGGCCAGCGCGCATGTCCTCCCCATCTGGGTGGGAATCTACGAGGCCAATGCGATTGCGCTGGAGATCGAGAAAGTTTCCACGCCGCGCCCGATGACGCACGATCTCATCAAGACGCTGCTGCTGGGGCTGGACGCGGGGATTCAGAAGGTCGTAGTCAACGAACTGAAGGAAGACACGTTTTTTGCGGTGATCTGGGTGCGGCGGGACGGCGAACTGATCTCGGTGGATTCGCGCCCGAGCGATGCGCTGGCTCTCGCGCTGCGGCTGGACTGCCCGATCTACGTGGACGATTCCGTGCTGAAGAGTTCCAAACTTTCGAGCACCGTGGCCGACAAGGTCAACAACAACCAGGAACTGCGCCGCTATCTGGAAAGCCTTGGCGACGAAGACCTGGGCCGCTACAAGATGTAAGCGCGCCCTGCTATTTTTGCGGGGTTCCCCACAACAGCCAGACCACGTAGGCGAGCACAATCGAGCCCACGGCGAGCGAGATCGACATGACGCGGAAACGCGCGCGCCGGCGGGCAATGAGGGCGGCTTCGCGGCGCTCGAACCAGTCCCGCAGGATGATGGTGAGCCCGTCGCGGGCCACTTCGTAGCGCATCGTGTTGCCGGTCCAGACGGTGCGCAGGATCTCTTTTTCCACCAGGTTCGGCAGCAGCGTGAGCGCGAAGCGGGCCAGCTTTCCGGCGTATTCGGTGAGTCCCTTTTGGGTGACGGCGAAACGCTGGTTGTCCGCCGAAATCAGGTTGTTGAACCAGCGGAACAGCAGATCCTGCTGGTTGGTGCCGAGTTCGTTCAGGATATAGTCGAACGATTCCAGCACCACGCGGTCCGCGCCGCCGAAGTTCTGAATGGTGGCGAGGCGAATGCGGTGCGACCTGGCGCGGTATTCGGCTTCGCAGAGACGGACGAGCGCAATCGAAAGAAAAAAAGGATGCACCGTGCCTTCCTGGCGGGCGATCACCGGTTCCTGCAGCAGTTCGGCAACGGCCGCCGGTTCGATCTCCATCGACCGCGAGGTGGCGACCAGTTTTGCCATCTCCGCGCCGGCTTCAGGGGTGAGGGGCTGCAACTGGATGTGATAGCCCAGCAGATTGGGGACATGCTGGCGAAGGCGCTCAAACGCCGGTATGGCGTGCGCCTGGATGCCGATCACGGCGCAGCCTTCGCGTTCGGCAATCATGCGGCCGAGATCGGCGTCGAACAGGTCGGACTGGTGCGTTCCGGCCTGGCAACGAAGGTAATCTTCAAACTGGTCGAGCAGAATGGCGACGCGGCGGCCCGTGCGCATCCGGATGAACTGGAGCATATCGGCCAGCGGATCGCCCTGTGCGAAGAACTGGGGATCGGCCTGGTCGCGGACCGCCTGCGCGATGGCTTCGAGGAAATCGGTATTGAAGGAATTTTCCTGCCAGGCGCGGTACATCACGGTGACATAGCCGGCGCGCTGCAATGCCGGCACAAGGCCGGCGGCAAACAGCGAAGTCACGCCGAGACCGGGTTCGGAACTGACCACGGTGTGGCGCTCGGCGAGGCAGTTGGACAGCACCTCCGCGATCACGTCTTCGCGGCCGCAAAGCATGACCTCATTAACTGTCGTGAGTGGCTTCAATTGTCACAAAATGTACCATATTCGGGTCGTTCCGGTCCGATTGCCGCCAAACGTCGCGGGGTCACGGAAGCGGAAGCCAGTAATCGCGCGGATACAGCTTGTAGACGCGCTCGTTTTCGCGGCTGCGGACGTCGCTTTCCATGGCGGCAAACTGCTTGTCGTTGCCGATGATGAAATAGACCGCGCCGGCGTTGCTTTTGGCCGCGGAGCCATAGCCCGGCAGCAGCCTGCCGTGTACGGTATCGATGCGCCGGAAGATCTCGTCCGCGAGGCGGGGCTCGCGCCGCAGATTCAGAATCGCCTCGCGGAAACGCCTTACTTTTTCGGGCGGCACGCCGTCGGCGAGATCGGCGGCGATGGCCTCGGCGCGCGCCTCGTAGCTGCCGGATGCGTTGGACTCCTGGAAGGCCATGGCGATGGTGTAATCGGCCAGCTTCGGGTCGCGCGTTCCCTTCTTAATGACGTCGATGGCGAAGTGCAGGGTCTGCGGAATTTCCGGCATGCGTTCGGCGTAATATCCGGACCAGCCATCGCGAATGTTGCCCCGCATGCCGTTGCTGTAGGCGAGGCCGGCGGTGATTGTTTTGGTGAAGATGCCGTGCGCGCCGTAGCCGGCGAAAACGCGCGAGGCGAGGAAATCGAGTTGCGCGTCGCGGCCGGTCTGGTCGTAGGCAATCGACGGCACGATGGACGCCATCACGCCGCCGGTGAGGTTTGCGTCGTACAGGCCGACGAAGTGGGGCGTGGCGGTATCGCCCTGATGCTGGCGAAGCCGCTCGTCGATGACCCGATCCGCAGCGTATTGCGCCGGGGCCGGGGAGCCGCTCCGCAGCGCGCCCAGCAGCGTTTCGAGCGGGGCGTTCAGCTGCGCCAGATTCGCCTTTGAACCTACCTGCCAGGCGCGCGCGCCGCCTGCGAGCAGAAGGCCGCGGCGCAGCGAGTCGAGCCGCGCCAGCGTCTGCTCCGGCCCGGCGGCGAGATCGGCGGCAATGCGGCCGCAGAGAAACTTCCAGTCGTCCCGCAGGCTGGCGTCCGGCAGATCGGGCAGCAACTGGCTGAGATCCTGAGCGACGTCCCTGAGAACGCCGCCTTCGGTCTTCAGGCTCGCGAGCAGCGCCGTCATCTGTTCGCGTGTGGTCGCGCGGTCGCCCAGTTCGCGGATGCGCGTGGTGAGCGCGGCGCGGTCTTCCGCGCCCGTGTCGCTCAGCATCCAGCGCAGCCGGTCGGCGTTGAAGGCGCGCGTCAGGAAAGATGTCGTTGTGAGATAGAGCGGATTGCTCTGCTTCCAGTACGAGAGGACGGGGTTCATCACCCAGCTCTCTTCCGAACCCTGCATGGTGGCCCGCAGCCGCGCCAGTTGCTGGGCCACCACATCCCGAATGCGCGGCAGATTTTCCGGACGCCAGTCGGGATGCTCCAGCACGAGCGCCATCCACTCGATGGCTCGCCGGCTTTCCGCTGCGTCGTTGCCCGCGCCGCGCACCACCAGTTCGGCGCGATCCGTGCGGACGTTGTTGGCAAAGCGGGCGTCGAGGCTGAGGATCTCCCGGCGCAGCGTCTCCTCCATCTGCTCGTATGGCATGGGCCTGCCGTCCGCGCTTACGCCGGATTGCGTCAGCAGCACCGGCAACAGGGAGAGCAGCGGCAGGTCGGCTTCGGCCACGCCGTCGAGCCGCAGGGCGAGGCCGGTTGTCGCGCTCGTCATGTTGTCGAATACGGAAGTGACCAGCGGCACGCCGCCCGCCGTCTTCGTTGCCGTGTACTCCAGTTGTTCGTCCAGAGTAAGCGGCGGGGCTTCGAGGAACGGGCGCGCTGCCGCCTCGCTCGCCAGTTGGTCCAGATGCGTGCTTTCGGCGTCGTAGTCTCTTTCGTAGAGCCGGATGGCCTGCTGCGCGTCGGCGGTCCGGTAGGCGGATTCGAGCCGCTTCACTTCGGCGTCAACGCGGGCGGCAGTTTCCTGCTGTTGCTTTATCAGCGCGGCGGCGTTGGGCCGCGTGGCGATGGCGAACGGTTCGGTGTCCGTCAGATGCCACTTCGGCAGCAGCTCACGCCAGATGTTGCGGTTGGCCGCCAGCAGTTTGTCAGCGGCGTCGATGTCCGGCTTTTGCGTCACCGATTTGCGGAAGCCCGGCTCGCGATTCAGATGGTAGAGTTGCTCCATCCATGCCGAACCGCCGCCGCGCGACCCGAAGCCCGGCGGTGAATTGACCAGCTTGGCCAGCGACCGCTTTTGCTCGACCAGACGCGAGCGCGCCTGGCGATTGAACTCGGCCAGCTCCGGCGAACCGTCCGGCAGCGCGGCGATGCGTTTCAGTTCGTCCGTCACCAGTGTGCGGATGGCGCGCGTCTTTTCTTCCGTTAAATTGGCGACGGCGACCTCCTGCAGCCCGATGATGACCGGAAAGCCCTGGTCCTGCTGCAGGTAGCCGAAGATGCTCTCGGCGCCGATGTCCATCTTCCGCGTCGTGCTGTTGATGAACAGCTTGTAGAGATTCGTGGTTGCGCCGCCGGCGAAGTTATCGAGGAACAGATTCAGCAGCAGCGTGTCGCGCGCATCCAGTTTGCGGCTGGCGGGCCAGGCGATGCCCACGTAGCCCGGCTGCTGCTCGTTTTCGAACGGGAAATCGACCACGCGCACCGTACCGGCTGCGGAGGGCGCGGGGCGGGGAAGCGTGTCTTCGCTCTCCGGCTTGCGGTTGATCTTCGCCGGTTCCAGTTCGGTCAGGATCTTATCGAAATGCGCCAGCCGTGCCGCGACCGTTTCGCCCTTCGGCAGCGACACCACCGAGCCCATGTTGCCCAGAAAATAGTGCCGCTCGTGAAACGTGCGGATATCGGCCGGAACCATGTCGCGGATGCCGGCGGGCTCGCCGCCCGAGTTGTAGGCGAGCGGATGCTTCGCGCCGTAAAGATCGCGCCCGATCTGTTTGAACAGCACCCACTCGGGCTTGTTCATGGAGCTCGTCATTTCGTTGTAGACGGTGCCCTTTTCTTCGAGCCGCGCCTCGTGAGTCGCCGGATTTTCCGACACGCCGAAGTTGCGCACCTCGCGGCGGATCTCTTCATCGGTGTAATCGGCGTGCAGCAGCGCATCGAGCTGCAGTTTGAATTCGTCGTAGAAGACAGGGAGGCCGGCACGCGTGTTGAACGAATAGCAGGTGCGCCACTGCATGGTGAAGGCGGTGGCCTCGGTCAGCGTCATGGTCTGGCTGGCGGCCCAGGCGCGGCCCATGTTGCCTTTGCCCATCAGCAGATGCTCCTGCGTGTGCGGTTCGCCTTTGTCGCCGGCGGGAAACGAATTCACCCAGTTGAAGGCCTGCGGGACGGATTGTACTTCGATCAGATCGAGCGTGAAGCCGGTAGCCCGATGGACAAAGCGCGCGCCGAAGGGCTGGTCTGCATCGTTCAGGTAGACGGCCGCGGCGCGGAAGCCGTGGCTCGCCATGCCGCTCGTCACGTCGCGGAAGGCCGCGGGTTCCGCGCCCCAAAGGACGCCGCAGGTCAGCAATAAGCCAAAGTAACTGAATTGTCGCCGCATCACGATGCACCTATTGTCGCTAAAATCATTTAGTCGTGAAGATTCTGGCAGGCATATTTTTGGCGCTGACGCTGCGAGCCGCCGCGCCGCCGTTCACGCTCGATCAGCTGTTATCGGCACCGTTTCCCTCCGAACTGGTGGCTGCGCCGCGTGGCGAAGCCTTTGCGTGGATCAGCTACGATCGCGGCATCCGCAACGTATGGGTCGCGCGCGGTCCCGGGTTCACGCCGGTTGCGGCGACGAACTTCACCGCCGACGATGGCCAGGACATTACCGAACTCACCTGGAAGCCGGACGGCACGGCGTTATTCTTCACGCGCGGCACCGGGCCCAATTCGCGCGGGGAGTTCGCCAACCCGACGAGCAGTCCCGATGGCGGGCAGCAGTCGCTGTGGATGGCCAATATTGCAAACGGAAATGCCGCGGCGAAGACCGGACCGGCGGAACTCGCCAGTGGTCATTCGCCCTCGGTGGCGCCGGACGGTTCGGCCGTTGCGTACCTTTCGAACGGTCTGGTCTGGATCACGCCGCTCGCGGACGGCGCCGCGCAGGCGCGCCTCATCGTGCGCGGTTCGTCGAAGGACCTGGCATGGTCGCCCGATTCGAAACAGCTCGCGTTCATCAGCGATCGCGGCGATCATGCGCTGGTGGCCGTTTACAGCGTGCGCGACAACTCGCTGCGGTATCTCGATCCGTCAGTCGATATGGATCAATCGCCGGTGTGGTCGCCGGATGGCTCGCAGGTTGCTTTCATTCGGACGCCGGCCGCGGTGGATGCGAAAGCGTGGGGAGCGAAGCCAGCGGGGCAGCCGTGGTCGATTCGCATCGTCGATGCCGCCACTGGCAAGGCGCGCGAACTCTGGCGCGCGCGGGAAGGCGTCGGGTCGGTCTTCTGGCCGGTGGACGCGCGTGCGCAGCTGACCTGGAGCGCATCCGGCCGCATTGTGTTTCCGTGGGAAGGCGACGGCTGGCTGCATCTTTACTCAATTCCGGCGACAGATTCAGTTCCGGCGACAGGCGGCAACGCCGTGCTGCTGACGCCTGGCGACTTCGAAGTGGAAGACGTCACTGCCTCGGCGGACGGCAAATCGCTCGTGTATTCGTGCAATCAGGATGACATCGATCGCCGTCACCTCTGGCGTGTCGCCTCCGATGGCGGCAAGCCGGAGCGGCTGAGCACCGGCGACGGCATCGAATGGTCGCCTGCCGTCTCGCCTGCGGGGCGCATCGCCGCGCTGCGTTCCGATGCGAAGATGCCGGAGCGTCCGGCCATTCTGGACGGCGCGAAACTGCGCGATCTCACGCCCGTAGCCGCCACGTTCCCGGCCAGCGCGCTCGTCGAGCCGCAGCCTGTGCTCTTCACCTCGCCCGACGGCGCGCGCATCCACGCGCAGCTGTTTTCTCCCGCCGCCGCGCCGACTGCCGCGCGCAGGCCGGCCGTCATCTTCGTGCACGGCGGAGCGCGCCGCCAGATGCTGCTCGGCTGGCACAACATGTTCTACTACCGCGAAATGTACGCCTTCAATCAGTACCTTGCGGCGCAGGGTTACGTGGTGCTTTCGGTGAACTATCGGGCGGGCATCGGCTACGGGCTGGCCTTCCGCGAAACGCCCGGCTACGGCGCCACCGGAGCGGTGGAATACAACGATGTGCTCGGCGCGGCGGCCTACCTGCGTTCGCGCGCGGATGTGGATCCCGCGCGCATCGGCATCTGGGGCGGCTCCTACGGCGGCTACCTGACCGCTCTCGCCCTCGCGCGCAATTCGGATCTGTTCGCGGCCGGCGTGGATTTCCACGGCGTGCACGACTGGAATCTGGAAATCACCAATACCGTTCCAGAGAGCGACCCCGCGCGCCGCCAGCAGGTCACGCGCACCGCATTCGACTCGTCGCCGCTGGCCTCCATGGAAAAATGGCGCTCGCCCGTGCTTCTCGTCCAGGGCGACGACGACCGCAATGTCGCTTTCGCCAACAGCACCCGCCTCACCGAGGCGTTGCGCAAACGGGGCGTGCCGTTCGAGCAAATCATCTATCCCGATGAGACGCACGACTTCCTTCTCGATGCCCACTGGCTGGCTGCCTTCCGCGCCGCGGCCGGCTTTCTGGCGAAATACCTCCGGCCGTAACACAATATTTCATTGACGGCCGCCGCTCCGAGTCAATATGATGGCTTACGCCAGCGAATGCCGATAGCGAAATCCGATTTCGAATACCGCGACCTCTATTCAGGCCTCATCCGCCTGCATATTCTTCACCACGCGGCCGAAGGGCCGGTCTTCGGGCTGGAGATGGCGGCGGAACTGGGCCGGCACGGTTATCGAATCAGTCTTGGCACCCTTTATCCGCTGCTGCACGGGATGGAAAAGAAGGGCTATCTGCGGTCTGCCGAGGTTCGCGCAGGGCAGGTGAGCCGCAAGGTTTACCGGGCCACGCCGCTCGGAAAGAAAGCACTGAAGGCAATGAAGGTTAAGGTGAGCGAACTGTTTGGAGAGATGAATGAAGCCAGGTAACCGAAAGCATCACGCTGCTCTGTCGCAGATCATTCGTGTGGTGGCCGCGCTGGGCTGCCTTTCCGGCGCCGCGCTGGCGGGCCCGCCGTTTCAGACGGACGATCCCGAGCCGATCGAATACAAACACTACGAGTTCTACACCTTCGGCACGGTGGACCGCACGCCGGATGAAATCGATACCAACGGTCCGGCCGTGGAATTTAACTGGGGTGCATTGCCCAACACGCATCTGCACATCATCTTTCCGGCGGCGGCCATTGTTCCGACCAGCGACCCCACGGCAAAACGCCAGTTCGGCGTCGGCGACACCGAACTCGGGATTAAGTACAAGTTCATTCAGGAAACCGACAGCCACCCGATGGTCGGTACCTTCGTCATGTTCGAAATGCCCACCGGCAACTCCAGCAAGGGACTCGGCGTCGGCAAGGCGTGGTACAAAGTGCCGCTTTGGGCGCAGAAGAGCTGGGGCCCGTGGACGACCTACGGCGGCGGCGGCGAAACGTTCGTCTCCGGTCCCGGTTATCGCAATTATCCTTTCGCCGGCTGGCTGGTGCAGCGCGACCTTGGCAAGAAGGTAACGCTTGCCACCGAGGCGTTCTTTCACGGTCCGGAAGGCATCGGGACACCGCTCAACCGGCCCACCACGATGATCGACTTCGGCGGCTACTACAAATTCCGCGACCCGGGTTTTCAGCTTCTCTTCTGCTACGGCCACAGTGTGGTGGGACAGTCGGAAACCTACGGCTACCTCGGTCTGTACTGGACGTGGGGCAAGGATGCCGACGGCGGTAAGCCGGGCGACAAGCCCGTCGCGGGCATCGCGTTCAATCCCGCGTCGCCTCCGGGTCTGATGGGCCACTAAGCCTGACCGGCCAGTGGAAACGAATCGAAAGGAAATCCGATGAACATAACCGCCAGCGATCTGATACTTCTGGCCCATGCCGGCTTCGGCGTCACGGGATGCCTGGCCGCGCTGTGGGTGATTGTGGAAACGCTCAATGCGAGCTCGTCGAACGCGGCCCGCATCCGCTCCGCAGCTCTGCTGACCGCCGTCTGCATTGCCGCCGCCTGGATCTTCGGAGGCTACTGGTACGTGCACTTTTATGCGCCGGAAAAGGCGCTGATCCTCAAAGGGCCGTGGCCGTTCGCGCACGATATTTTCATGGAGACCAAGGAACACCTGTTCTTCATTACGGGCATCCTGGCGTTTCTGCTGCCGATCGCCACGCGTGACGTACTGCATTCCAATGCCGTGGCGCGCCGCCTGGTGCTGGCGGTGGCGTCGCTGATTGTGGTGACGGGTCTGGTGGTGGAGGGCGCCGGCGCGGTGATCGGTCACGGCGTCAAAATCGCGCTGCTTCGCGGCGGCGCACAGGGAGGCACGAAATGAATCCGGGTAACGCTTCGCAGAATAAGCTTTCGCCGGCAACGGCAGGCTATGTGATGGCCGCAACCGTCGCGGTCCTGTTCAACACGGCGCTCGCGTGGATCAAAGATTCCTCGCCGGCGCTGAACAATTTCATGAAGTCGCTCACGGGCCATCACTGGACCACGCACGGTCTCGCCGACCTGATCCTGTTCCTCGTCCTCGGCATGGTCTTTTCGAAGTCGGGGATGGCGGAAAAGATGGATTCCGGCCGCCTGATTACGGCGCTGATTGCCGCCACCGCGGTTGCCGCGCTCGGACTGGGCCTCTGGTTCGCGTTTGTATAGGCGAGGGGCGCGCTCGGTCACCTGCCCGATATAATCGGACAGTGAATCTCCGCGCCATTTTCCTCGCCGCATTTGCCGCCGCGCTGCTGCTCGCCGGCTGCTCGAAAAACATCGATACGCCCGAAGCCATCAAGGCCGGCGTCATTAAGGACCTCACGAAGAAGATGGACGTGCAGAGCATGGACGTCACCGTGCAGTCCGTTGCATTTCGCGGCAAGGAGGCCGATGCGTCGGTCATCTTCGCGCCGAAGGGTCTGCCCGCCGGCCAGGGCATGATGATGAAGTACCTGATGGTGCGCGAAGGCGACGAATGGAAGATCAAGTCGCGTTCGCTCGATGGCGATGCGGCCCACATGCAGCAGCAGTCCGGCGGCGGTTCGCTGCCGGCGGGCCATCCTGGCATGGGCGGCGGCGCGCCCGGCGCGGCAACCGGCGGCACGGCATTGCCTCCCGGCCATCCCGCAATGCCCGGCGGCGCTTCGGGCGGAGCACCCACCGTCGGCCCTGGCGGCGTTCCCAT
>Ga0214192_1000226_pt1 | contig 35140 bp, 34 predicted proteins | sample TroBogEpilimnion_44_FD_153030 | JGI IMG/M metagenome (GOLD analysis project Ga0214192, IMG submission 153030) | Freshwater microbial communities from Trout Bog Lake, WI - 29JUL2008 epilimnion | ecosystem: Environmental > Aquatic > Freshwater > Lake > Epilimnion/Euphotic zone | place: Trout Bog... | reverse complement strand
GGATTCTTATAGAAAAAACTTTATACCTAAATTTAAAATGGAGGATGACAAAGTGCAGCAAAAAAGTTAGTATGAAGTGGACTTCTCTTCTGGCGCAGGGGTGGACTAAAATACCTGGCGCACAACACTTTAGCAACTGCAAGTATTTCCTTAACTATATTATCCAGCCTTTCTTTTATAATAAGGGAACGCTCTGGCAGGGTGGTTTTCATACGAGGTTTGTGCTATTTTTCGTTTTATTCTATAGCATCTTGTCTTTAAGTCAAAGTGGTTTTGCGTTTATAGCAGCGTAACCAATCGAATCAGGATCGCTGCTAAAGAAGTTTTTCTCTAGTCTACTCTTATTTTTTAGAGCCAAAAGACAATCCGGCAAACTTTTTGTTAAAGTCACTAACATTTTTATTTGATTGATTAACCATATTGACTACGTTTTTGTTCCAAGCAGGATGCTCACGAAAATCAACGTCCATTAAGATTTCACCTGATTTTAGAGTTGACATAGTAGTAAACTCATCATTACGAATTTTAATTTTTAGACCTTTATATTCAGGGTGTATGTCTTTTCTCATGCAGCTAACTCATTTTTCTTCTTAAAGATTTCTCTTTTTACTTTTTTAGCTTTATCCGACATCATAGCACTATTAGCTTTAAGGATGAACAAATCAAAGCCCCCGTTTTTTTCAACAGTTCTCAAAGCTCTTGCTACAACTTTTAACCTATATTTTTGTCCAGTAATTTCGCTTTTATACTCTACTGTTTTAATATTAGGCTCAAAGCGCCTTCTAGTCTTTCTTTGTGAGTGCGACACGTTATTTCCATAGCGTACTGCAACACCAGTCAATTCACATTTGCGAGACATTATGAGTTCCCATAAATTACGTTTAATGGTAGGAAGAATATAGATCTTTGCTCTATATGTCAAGCCCCTATTGTATCATTATTTCTTAAGTAATTTTTCTATAGTTTCGAAATTTTCAAAGGTAGGATCATAATAAAATCGAATCTCAGGTGAATATTTTAAATTTACCTGACGGGTTACATAATTACGAATAGCAAAACGCGATTCCTCTAATGCCAACTCTATATCGCCTACCGTCAACTTCGTATTAAATGGTACAAAAAAACAATTAGCAATACTAAGATCACTGCTTATATTGACCTTGGTTATACTTAAAGGACAGGGATCAAGACGAGGATCTATTTTTCCACCACCTTTCCTAAAGCATTCGATAAGACTAGACTGCACAGCATGAGACACTTTGAGCTGCCTCTGTGATTGGTCCTTTTCACGGGTTTTTAGATTAAAGTTTTTGTTGTTCTTCGACAAGCTCAAATACCTCTACTGAATCACCAACTTTAATATCTTCATAATTCTCAAAAGCAATACCGCACTCATAGCCCTCTCTAACCTCTTTCACGTCTTCTTTAAAACGTTTCAAAGTCTTGAGTTTTCCTTCATGAATAACAATATCCTCACGTAGCAATCGAACACCAGCTCCACGCTTAATAGTACCTTTTGTTACGTAACTACCAGCAATCTTACCTACTTTTGATACATTAAACACCTCGCGAATATCAACCGAACCAATATATACTTCGCGAATAATTGGCGATAGCATACCGCTCATTATAGCTCTTATATCATCAATCAAATTATAAATAATTGAATAGTATCTTATATCCACTTTATTTTTGTCGGCATCTTGAGCAGCTGCATTATTAGCCCTAACATTAAAGCCAAGAATTAACGCTCTTGAAGCCTGAGCAAGACCAACATCAGATTCAGATATACCGCCAACTGCACTATGCAGAATCTTTAATTTGACTTCATCGTTTTCAATTTTATTTAGATTACTGATAATTGCTTCAATAGACCCATGAACGTCCCCTTTAATAATCAGTGCTAGCTCTTTAATTTTACTTACTCCAGAAGCTTTTAGGAATAGATCATCTAAGCTTGTTTTTGATGCGGTAACGCGTAATTCTTTTTCTTTTCTGATTCTATAATCAATGATGTCTCTTGCTTGCTTCTCAGAAGCAACAACATTAAATACGTCTCCCGCAGATGGAGCCTCACTTAAACCATAAATCTCTATAGCAAGCGATGGGCCCGCTTCTGTAATGGTTCTTCCTTTATCATTGCATATTCTTTTTACCCGTCCAAACGTTGTACCAGCCATAATAATATCGCTCTTTTTCAACGTACCTCTTTGAACAATAACCGTCGCAACAACTCCTCTCGTAATATCTACCCTAGACTCAATAACAACTCCACAAGCAATACCTTCTGGGTTTGCTTTCAAGTCCTGCATCTCTGCAACTAAAAGAATTGCTTCTTCCAATTTGTCAAGGTTCATCCTCTGTTTGGCAGAAACACCAACTGTTATTATCTCACCACCAAAATCTTCTGAAACCAAATCATGAACCAATAATTCTTGCTTAACTTTTTCAATATCAGCATCTGGCTTATCAATCTTGTTTATTGCAACAATAATAGGCACATTTGCAGCTTTAGCATGACTTATCGCTTCAATCGTTTGAGCTTTTATACCATCATCTGCCGCCACTACTAGCACCACAATATCTGTAGCTTGTGCACCGCGTGTGCGCATTTCTGTAAACGCTTCGTGACCCGGAGTATCAATAAACGTAATCATTCGACCATCTGACATTGTTACACTATATGCGCCTATGTGCTGAGTAATCCCACCAGCTTCACCAGCCACAACATCAGTAGATTTAAGCGCATCTAGCAAAGACGTTTTACCATGATCTACGTGTCCCATCACTGTAACTATAGGAGCTCTTGGTTTTAAATCTTCATGGCTATCTTCTTTATCAATCAAACTATTCTCGACATCAGACTCTTTAACACGTTTAACAGTATGACCAAAACTGGTAACTACCAATTCCGCTGTATCCGCGTCAATCGACTGGTTACTAGCCGCCATCACTCCAAGTTTCATCAACTCTCTAATTACATCAGCTCCTCTTTCAGTCATTCTATTAGCAAGCTCTGCAACAGTAATAACTTCAGGTAGTATAACCTCGCGATAAACTTTATCAGCTTTTGACGAATTACTTTCATGCTTTCTTTTTTCTTTCGCTCTTGCTCTTTGAATTGAAGCTAAAGATCTTGTTTTAAATGGAGTATTACCCGAGTCCTGATCGAGCATCTGAAATATATCTGACTTCTTCAGTTTCTTAATCTCTAAAAGCTTAGGCTTTACGGGAACAACTACTTCCTCCTCTGCTTTTTCCTCGCGAACATTGATCGGACTTACCACAGGTCTGGCATTCTCTTTTCTAAAATCTGTACCCGCTTCGCCACGTGTGTTTGACAAAGCATCTGACTCTTCAACGTCATTTACTTCAGAACTTTGGTTGATTTCAGCAAGCCTACTTAGCGTGCTCAAAGGGGCTTCTTCTTGGCCCTCTCCATCTATAGAACGCTGCAATGCGGCAAGTCTTCTACTAGCCATTTCTTGATTAGATTGCAAACTAGCTGATTCTCTGCTAAGAGTAAGATCGCCTCCTGTAGCTTTTCCACGCTTCACTTCAACAACAACTGAAGAAGAGCCGCCCAAATTTCTTGAAACCATTTTAGGATAAATGGATTTGCTGCTTAAGCTCAGCTTATTCGCACCAAATGTAAGTTTTTTTTCTTTCTTTTCTTCTGTATTATCTGTCATGTATCCTATTTTCCGTCTGCTTCAAATGTTAAAGAACTAAATTATATTTTACTCATGTGCTTCTGATTGTTTCTTAGCAAAACTGATCAAAGCTTCAATTTCTTCGCTACTAACTATGTTTGCAGGAACAATTTGTCTGAATTCAGAAGCTGTAACCTCTCCTAAATCTTCGATAGTCTTAACCCCAAATTCTGCTAGTTTTAAGATGTATTCAGGGGGCAAGTCTAGCGAATCTAGTAATTCTTGCTCTACTCCGAGCTTCTCGAGCCCCTCAATAATTTCCTCGTTTTTCTCTTCAAAGTAAGTTATAGCACGGCTCTGCATCTCTTCAACTAATTCCTTATTACTAAATCCTTCAATAGAAGTCAATGCTGCACTATCTGCGTAAGCAATCTGTTCTAAAGATGTATAACCCTCCGCAGACAACAACTGAGCTGTTACCTCGTCTACTCCCAGCTTACTCACAAACAATTCCGTTGTATTTGCAAACTCCTCACCTCGACGTTTTGACTCTTGCTCCTCTGTCATTACATCTATACTCCAGCCAGTCATTTTCGAAGCTAAGCGAACATTTTGCCCTCTTCTGCCAATGGCTAAACTCAACTGATCATCAGGTACAATCGCTTCAACACGCCCTTTATCTTCATCGAAAACTATTTTACTTATTGTCGCGGGGGTCATCGCATTAATAACAAATTGAGCCACGTTTTTATCCCAATTGATCACATCAATCTTCTCGCCAGCTAGCTCATTAGTAATAGCCCTTACCCGACTTCCACGAACACCTACACAAGATCCAACGGGATCAACTGAAATATCCGTAGCAAATACTGCTATTTTTGCTTTTGACCCAGGCTCTCTAGCAATCGATTTAATCTCTATTATGTTATCATATACTTCTGGGACCTCCATTTCAAACAACTTTCTTAAGAACTCATCATCAGTTCTGGATAAGAAAATTTGTGGCCCCTTTGGTTCCCTTTTTACATCTTGAACGTAAGCTTTTACTCTATCGCCTACTTTAAACATCTCTCCACGTATCTGCTGGGTTTTTTTAAGCAACGCTTCCGCACGCCCTACATCTACAATAATATTACCAAACTCAATCCTTTTCACAGTTCCATTAAGTATATCTCCCTTACGATCTTTATAATCTTCGTACTGACTCTCTCTCTCTATTTCACCCACTCTCTGAACAATCACTTGTTTAGCAGTTTGAGCAGCAACTCTGCCCAAATCAATTGGCGGTAAAGGCTCAAATATTTCTTCCCCTTTTTGAGCTTCTGGACGAATTAATAGCGCGTCCTCAAGAGAAATTTCTTGAAAAGTATTTTCAACTTTATCTACAATTGTTCTAACCCTAAATAAGCTTATTTTCCCAGTATTTTGATCAATCTGTGCACTAATGTTTTGTTCCAGACCATATTTCTTACGACCAGCTATCTGAACAGCTTGCTCCATTGCCTCAATTAACTTTGCCTTAGACACACCTCTTTCTCTTGATACAGCATCTACTATTTGTAAGATTTCTGCTTTACCAATATTATCCATAACTAACTCTCTTTCTTTATTTTTTTATTTAATAACGCTCTAAACATATCCTCTGTCAAAACTAATTTTGCATTTTTGATATTGCTGTAATCAAATGACATCTCTATATTTTTTGATTTCAACTTAACCTCTTCGCCGTCCACACCCAAAAGCTGACCTTTGTAAGTAAGATTTCCATTAAAGGCAGCTTTGAGGCGTATCTTAATTTCTCTACCAGCAAATTTTTCAAAATCTGTTATTTTTACAAGAGGCCTTTCAACTCCGGCTGACGAAACTTCTAAAAAATACTTGCCAGGAATAATGTCTTCAACATCTAGTACAGCAGAAATATTCCGGCTAACTATTTGGCAATCATTGACTTGCACCTTCTCTCCATCGATTCGCTCAATCAATATCTCTACTACCTTAGTACTTGTACCGTGAATAATGACCTTTACGATATCAAAACCAAGGGTGGTGACAGTGCTCTCAATTAGGTTAGTTACTCTTTGTTCCATTCAATTTTCTAATAAAAAAGGCGAGCCTCTTGGCTCACCTTAAATAACTTATTATTTAACTATTAACAGTATAATTTAGTTTGTTATCTCTGTCAAACTATAATCAAGCTTATAGGTTTTATGCATCTTAGCGGCGAGATTCATGTTGTGAGAAACCATTATAATGGCAGCTTTATGCTTTTGAGCACGCTCCAGCAACATATTAAACACCTCGTCGGCAGTATTGGGATCAAGATTTCCAGTAGGTTCATCTGCAAGAATAATTCTTGGATCACCTATAAGAGCTCGAGCAATAGCAACTCGTTGCTGCTCTCCCCCCGACAATTCGCCAGGAACGTTCCACAGCCTTTTACCAAGCCCTAGATCTCTCAATATCTCTTCCGATCTTTCCATAGCTTCGTTCTTATTAACACCCTTTATTAATAATGGCATCGCCGCATTTTCCTGAGCAGTAAAATCCCGCAGCAAGTGATGATATTGATAAACAAAACCTAAATTATCAAGCCTTATACGTCCTGCATTTTTTAAATTACTTACCAAAGTATCAGAAACTCCAGCAATATGAACCGATCCTTGGCCAGGAGAGTCAAGCAACCCTGCAATATGCAACAACGTTGACTTGCCACTTCCAGACGCTCCAACTATTGCGATCATCTGACCGCTATACACCTCAAGATCAATGTCTTTTAATACTTCTATCACTGATCTACCTTGATGATAGTCCTTATAGATACCCTTCAGTGAAAGAACTAGTTCTTTATTCATATCTCATAGCCTCAATTGGACTTAAAGCCGAAGCCTTATAAGCTGGATAAATAGTAGCTAAAAACGATAAAACTAAAGCAATGGACGTAATAATCACGACATCACTAATTCTCACTACTGATGGTAAGCTATACAGAAAATAAATCGCTGGGTCAAATATTCTAGCACCCGACAATTTTTCTAAAAACTGCCTAATATTCTCTATATTATAAGAAAATAATAGACCAAATATTACGCCCAAAAATGTTCCAATAGCCCCGATCATCATACCATTAAAAATAAAAATTAGCATTATTTGCTTAGTTGAAGCGCCTATAGTTTTTAATATAGCTATATCTTTAGTTTTATCTTTCACAACCATGAAAAGACTAGAAACAATGTTAAATGCGGCAACTAAAATAATGAGCGATAAAATTACAAACATTGCAACTCTTTCTACTTCTAACGCGCTAAGAAATTGCTGGTTATCCTGCATCCAACTCTTAGCTTGTACAGAAAAACCAAACTCTTTCTGCAATATTTGTGCATATTGTTTTGCCTTTTCTTGGTTATCAGTATTAATCTCAAGCAAATTAATGCCCTGCCCCATAGAGAGAAAAATTTGTGCAGCCGCAACTGGCATCAACATAACTGCTGCATCATAATCGTATCTACCACTAGTGAATATCGCAACCACAGTAAAATCTTTTGCCCTAGGCATGCTACCAAAAGCGGTAGGCAGCAAACTGGGCGCTATCAACTTGACTTTGGAGCCCGCAGATATACCCAAAACACGGGCAAGTTCAGAACCGACTGCAACAACATTAGCTCCATCATAATCTGAAAAACTACCCTCTAAAACGTTACCCAGTATTTCTCCTTTCGTTTTCAAATCAACAGCATTGATACCCTTTATGATTACCCCGCTATTAGTTCCAGCTCCAAGAGCCAGAGCTTGCCCCACAACTAAAGGCGTAACTTTTTTAACAAATTTATGATTACGCGTTTTTTGAATTAATTCATCATAACTCTCTATCACCTTACCCATTGGAGTTACAGAAATATCTCCATTAAGACCAATTATGTTGCTAGTTAACTCAATATGAAAACCATTCATAACAGACATAACTATAATCAAAGCAGCTACGCCGATCATAATACCAGCAAGGGATATCCCAGAAATAATCGAAACGAATTTCTCATTCTTCTTAGCACTAAAATATCGTAGCGATACAATAGGTATAAAGTTATTTAACATGCAAATTACTTATTACTTCAATTACAGCGGTATCAACAGAAACATCTTGTATTTCACCAGATTCTCTGTGCTTCAACTCTACTAAATCACTACCAGCTTTTTTAGGACCAACAATAATTTGCCACGGCGATCCTATCAAATCATGAATCGCAAATTTTGCTCCTGCGCTATCGCTTGTATCGTCATATAATATATCGATATTTTTGTTTACAAACTGATTATATAAATCATTAGAAATTTCATTACATTTATCATCTTTAATATTTAAATTAATTATCGAAGCTTTGAATGGCGCAACTTGTATCGGCCAAATTATTCCTCGCTCATCATGACTCACTTCAATTATTGCTGCAACTAATCGCGAAATACCAATGCCGTATGACCCCATTTGAATCGGCACCCGCTTACCGTTACTATCATTAACCGTAGCATTCATAGCTTTTGAGTACTTATCTCCAAAGTTAAAAATATGCCCGACTTCTATACCCTTTCTGACCGACAACTCACTCTTATTTAATGGACATTTTTCAGGATCATGCTTTTCCTCTGTGGCTGCATAAAGCGACTTAAGAAGAGTTATGTCACCAGCCAGAGTGTCTTCTAAAATATCAAATTTCTTATCGTAATACAACGTGCTTTCTCCCGTATCTGCAACCACATGAAACTCATGACTCAACTCACCACCGATCTCACCAGGATCAGCAGCAAGGGGAATTGCATTTAATCCTAAATCTTTGAAGGTACGCATATATGCAACAAACATCTGATCATAGGTATTAATAGCACTCTCCATGTCAATATCAAGTGAGTACGCGTCTTTCATTAAAAATTCTCTACCACGCATAACGCCAAAGCGAGGTCTAATTTCGTCACGAAATTTCCACTGAATTTGATACAGTACTTTTGGCAATTCTTTATACGATTGAAAACTATTACGAACAATGTCAGTTATTAATTCTTCATTTGTTGGGCCAAATAATAAATCATGGTCATGCCTATCTTTAAAACTAAGCATTTCTCTACCATAAACATCAAAACGCCCGGATTCACGCCATAGACCCGCATCTTGTACACATGGCATTAATAACTCAACAAAACCTGATGCATCCATATTAAAACGCACGATATTTTCAATATTCTTGAGAACCTTTAAACCAAGTGGCAACCAGCTATAAATTCCCGATGCAGACTGTCTTATCATACCACTACGAAGCATAAGCGAATGTGATATCACCTGCGCCTCAACTGGCTTTTCTTTTAATACTGGTAAAAAATACTTAGACAATAACATAATTTAATACTAACTTATTCTACTTTATAAAAACCATAATACGCCTGACTCTCAGCTCCTTTTCGTCATTACCACAAAACGAAGGAGACATATGCAGCCTAGCCCTTTCTAATCATACTACCAAACTCCTGACGCTTTTCATGGCTATCTAAATATACACCAGTAAAATGACTAGATTCAAGTATACTTCCTTCTTTTAAAGTGCCCCTTGTTGTCATGCAACTATGTGTTGCCGAAACTCTAACTGCCACTCCTTTCGGCTTCAAATATTCCTGTAAAGAGGAAGCGATATTAGCCGTCATTCTTTCTTGAATCTGCAAACGCTTAGAAAACACGTCCACTAATCTGGCCATTTTACTAACTCCCACGACTACCCCATCAGGCACATATGCAATATCTACTGTACCAGAAAATGGTAACATGTGATGTTCACATATAGAAGTAAAGTTGATCGATTTTAGCAACACTACATCATTATATTCACTAATATCATGAAATCTCTTATTTAAGACTTTAGCAACATCCTGAGCATAGCCTTCAAAGAGCTCATGATAACTCTTAACAACTCTTGTGGGAGTATCCTTCAGCCCTTCTCTGGAAGTATCTTCTCCAATATACTCAAGCAATAATTTTACTGCGTTTTCTGCTTCTTCTTTTGTTGGCTTTCCCACTTTTTTCTAATCTCTAAAATTCTTTTGTAGAGTTAACCATGACCCGTAGTCTACCCTCCCAAGCATTAGGATGGCATATATCTTATAGGTAAGGTATCCCGAGTCCATGATAAAATTGTTTTGCACATTGTTATCATCGAGTTTGGTATAGGTTTCTAGCACAAATACAGACAAACATCAACCCACCAATTATCGCTATCAATCCTCCACCTCCGACCATACCCATGTATAACTTTGCAGAAAGGGGAATATCACTGCCTGGAGTTTTGCGAAGAACTCCATATCCACCAGCTAGGGCTAAGCCCGCTACATGCAACAATTGGCCAAAAGTAATAACATAAATTTGCCACGCAGAAACCTTACTAGAAACACCAGTTTTCCAGCCTTCTAAAGCGTCATATAGTATATAAATAACGCCATCTGAGTAACTTAGCGTTTTTTCTATTTCCGCTTTAAAACAAATTAAATATGCAAGCCCCATAAATGCCACACTAATCCCCACAATTGATCCATGGTAATGCGCAGGAATCGTAACATTTACACCAGATATGATTGCCCCTATCAGCCCACCAGATAAGAACAGTAAAGTAGATGCCAAAAATGTGGCTGATACAAAAAGTGGCACATTTTTTGCCCTGTTTTTTAACAATTCAAATAATAGTACTAAAATAAAAAGCGTCGGTGCAACCCCTCCTGTGTAAATCATATGGAGAGTAAAAAATTCTTTAAATGAACCATCAGAAATATCATAATAAAAATGACCAATAAAAATAAAAAGTGCCATAATAAAATTAAGTGCCAGCAACATCTCGTAAATATTAGCATAAATTACCCTGCCACCTTTCCAAGCTTCGCTCAAAGCAAGCAAGGCCACCAACATCACTTGAGTATATACAAACTGCAACAAATGCCCGCCACTCCAAAAAAGCATTTCATAGTAGTAATCAATCTCAAGAGGGACAATGTTACTCAAATCATCAAGACTAAAATATGACAGTACAAAACAAACCCACACACCAATGAATAATAATGCCGAAGTACATTTAGTAATGGCCATAATCCTGTCGCCATATGACTTACCTGGATCAGTTGAAAAATTAGAGCGCATAAAGCTCACACAGACTGTTTGTAAAGAGAAAATAAGAATTATCACACCAAAAAGACATAATCCTATTATAAAAATAAGATTCTCCAGCATTGGTACATAATTATTCATTACTGGCTCTGATCCTGGGAACAAAGGACTAAGCGCCATAAGAAACATTCCACCAAGTCCTACTTTAGCATACAACGATTCAAACCCAGATTTAACTTTTGATACACTCCAAATAATGCTGGTAATCGCAAGCAGCCACACTAGCACCGATAAATTTACATGAATCACTAAGGCCGTTCTAAATATTGCTGGATCAGAGAAAGTTTGTGCTATACCTGGCGTTCTTAATAATACTAAAATTACTGAATATAATCCAGCAATTGCCAGCGCCGCCACGCCATTTTTCAGCCAACTAATGGAGGTTGGTACGATCATACAATACCCTTAACTTTAAAACTTTTTCTATGATGCACAGACCGCCCATGCTTTATTATTGCTTCCTTATGCTCTTTTGTTCCATAGCCTGCATTTTGATGCCACTTATACTCCGGAAATTTGTTTGACAAATCATTCATTAGCCTATCTCTTGTAACCTTAGCAATAATTGATGCCGCAGCTATTGAAATTGATTTATCATCACCTTTTATTATGCTCAAAAACCTTTGATCACCAAATTTCATATTGCCATCAACTAGTACGATATCAGCTTTCACCTTAAGAGCACAAACTGCTAGGCGGCAGGCTTTTATCGTTGCTTGCAATATATTTATCTCATCAATTTCGTCAGAGCCGACAATTCCCACAGACCAGACGTAATGAGATGTTATATAGTGATAAATATCCTCTCTTTTCTTTTTGGAAAGCTTCTTGGAATCTCTGATACCTTTGATGATATTATTTTGATCTACTATAACAGCTGCTGCCACCACTGGACCAGCAAGTGGCCCTCTGCCGGCTTCATCAACACCTGCAATAATTTTACCAAAAAATCTCTGCTCAATTTCTAAGTCGGTCATGAGCTATATTATATCATTACCAGGTTAATTGTACATATAGACTTCCTGCATAAGTCTATTTTAATTCTAGTAATTGGATCTCTTCATTTGTACACATGCGAGTACTGCACTGACAGCCGTCTCAGTTCTAAGCACTGTATTACCTAAACTTATAGAGCATACACGATCATACGATTTAACCAGATTAGTTTCTTTTTCAGAAAAACCGCCTTCAGGACCAATTAAAACAGCCACCGCGGGCTTTATCTTTTTAATATCAAAAATATTACCCTTGCTTTCTGATTCGCAAGCAAAGATTATCTGTTCAATTTGAGGTAATTTACAAAATTCAATAAGCTGCATTTCTTGCAAATATTCTGCCGGCTTAAACCTCTCACTCTGCTCTGTGGCTTGTATAATACATTTTTCAATCTTTTCCCTATTCATTTTCTTATATTGCGTTCTCTCGGACAAAAGTGGAATAATTTTGGTAACACCTAGCTGTATCGCCGACTTTATTGCTTCAATCATACGATCGGGTTTTATAAGGCAAAGCCCCAGTATTAGCTCTTTCTCCATTAACACCTCTCTTGTTTTAGACTCAACGCAAACACTCACATAAGACTTGCCAACTAGCTCTTCTACCCTGACAATAAATTCCCCATCAACGTCATTAAACAACCTAAAAACATCTGCTTTTCTGAGACGCATCACTGAACTTAGGTAATGAAAATCTTCCTTTTCTATTTTTAAAGTTTGATTTTTATAAATTGACTGATTAGTATAAAGCCTAATTAGATGAGAAAACTTCATTAGCTACATGAAAGAAAATAATCTGAATAATACACCTACAACAGAAAAAAATTCAAGTAAAAACATGCCCGAAGAATTTGGTGGCCCGAAAGGACTAGAACCAACTAGGTATGGCGATTGGGAAAAGGGAGGAAGAGTTTCTGATTTTTAATACACATAATACTTTTTGCCTAAGCTAAAATAGTTAGAGATTTTTAACAACAAAATCACCTCCAGATATTAAGTTAGGCAAAGATATAACTGCAGAATTAGAGGAATTAATAAGAATTGACTAAGATAAAACCACCTTTGATCATCATCTACACAGTCCTAGTCTTGGCACTTGCAGCCACGATAGAATGGAATAAGCCTGGAACCTTCTTTGTTGTAAGTACCTTTGGTCTTGCTGGCTTAATAGTGATAATTGCAATAAAACTACATTTTGGGAAAATTGATTTAACATCAGAGCAAAGCGCACATTCACAAAAACTACAATCATTGGGTGAGCTTTCGAGCGCTATTGCTCATGATTTTAATAATCTTTTAACAGTAATTATTGGTAATAGCGATTTACTACTGAACCGCCATCCACATAGCGATAGCTCGTTTAAAGAAGCTTATCAAATAAAATCAAATGCCCTCAGAGGGGCAAAGCTTGTAAAGCAACTTCTTTCTTTTGCCAGAAAGTCTTCTATTCAACCAATAAATATTAATATTGCTGAGCTATTTACCGAGCTCAACCCTCTGTTTTCACAGCTACTCAGCGAGAAATATAAAATTGTGGTCACCAATATTGATAAAGATGCAATGATATACGCCGACCCAATCCAACTTGAACAAGTACTTATCAACCTAGTAATAAATGCACGCGATGCCATGCCAAATGGTGGAAATATTTTTATCCAAATTACCTTTGCTTTTATAAACAACAAGCATGATACTGAGGGCTATTACAAACCAAACACTTCAAAATCAATTGAGCCAGGACAATATGTCAGAATTGAAGTAAGTGATTCTGGCATTGGTATTCCCAAGGAAATATTACCAAAGATTTTTGATCCATTTTTTTCAACAAAAGATTCAGCTGGGACGGGCCTAGGATTAGCCACTGTCTTCCAAATTATTGAGAAACTTGGTGGCCACGTTTTGGTGAAGTCACAAAAAAATATAGGCACCAGCTTTCTTATTTATATCAGTCCCGTCAAAGGCGCTGACATAAACGCTATACCTCATCCCTCACCAGATGAATTTTTTGAACTAAACTACCCTGACTTTAATATTCTCTTGGTTGAAGACGAAGATTCTGTAAGGATGTTTGGCGCACATGCTCTAAGAGACTTTGGTTTTAACGTCATGGATGTAAGAACGGCAGAAGAAGCTTTAGAAACTATTGCACAAAATAGCAAAAAAATAGATCTGCTAATCACCGATATAACCCTTGGATCTATGGATGGTTATAGCCTAGCACGATTGGTAAAACAAGAACTCCCAGACTTAAAAATAGTCATAACCTCTGGTTACGACCAAAGTACTGTAGCTAACATAGAAATAGAAAATTCTCTCTTTTTAAGTAAGCCTTATACTCTAAAAGAGCTTGTTACCATCGCAATCAGAGCTCTAAAAGATTAGTAAATTACCAGCTTCTCTTTATACCAAATTGTACCTTACACATCTTATCAGCAGGGCAATATAACATAATCTGCTTATATGCTACGAGCTCATTATTATTAATCACTTGATTTGTAGAATCGCAGCGAAGCTTCTTTGAAGTCATAATCGAAACGTCTGCATCAAGACAATGCCAATAATTTATTGATACTATTTTTCCATTAGCTAATTTAAATGACAGATCTGTTTTACTAATAGGCATTATTGATATTTTAGCTTGTTTCTGGCCAAACCAGCTAATCCAATAATCTGCTGTAAAGGTGGGTATTGTTTCTTCTGAAAATATTTGAAATTGGCCATCATTATTCTTAATAGCTATCATTTTCAAGTTATGATCATAAATAAAATCTGGCTTTGATGAAAAGCTCATCATCAATAATGAGCATAAAATTATAACGAAACCAACTAAGCGCCACCTAGTTTGCCAAAGACTAATCCAGAAAAATCCTATAGTAAACACCACCAAGCTTATCGGCGAAATGTGGCCGACAGACCAAACTGACCATGGAAGCTTAACAATAAATTCCGCGCTATCAATTACTATTGAAATGAAATAACTAAGCAGCTTTAACACCGGACCATCAATACCAAGTGGCATAACAATTGAAGCAAGCAGAACCAATGGCATCATAAAAAATGACATCATGGGAACGGCTATCAAATTCATCAAAACTGAGTAGTTTGCGAATTTATAAAAATGATAAATCACATATGGGGCTGTCATAATACTTGCTAAAAAGCTAGAATAAATGTTGGCAAAAATATATAATTTGATTGAAGCGATGATTCCCTTGCTGTTACCAAGAATAGATTTATTCTTAATATAAAACTCATATCCTGATATCAAGCATAATACCGCTGTAAAAGAAAGCTGAAAGCTTGGATGCAGAACATATTGAGGCAAAAATAAAAGAATTAAAAAAGCAGCAATCAATAATGAACGAAGTGGATAAGGCGACCTGCCCCAAATAGTTGAAACAATAAAAATAGCTGTCATGATAAACGCTCGTGTGGCGGCAATATTTGCTCCACTTATATGTAAATAAGCAAAACTACCAACTATAGAAATAATAGCAGCAATTACTTTTACATTAGTGTGATATGCAAAAAAATTAGAACAATTTAACAATGCCCTACTACTTATGAAAAATAGCATAGCAACAAGTGAAAGATGCAGACCAGATACGCTAAGAATATGAGCAACTCCGCTATCACGCATATTATTAGCAATATCCCGTGGAATTGCTTTTGTTTCCCCAATCAAAATTGCTGCAGCAAAATTACCTTCTCTACTGCCCATCACCTCTATTAGGCGATTATATATCTTCGTTCTAAGAACCTGTATGTATGTACTAAAACTATTATTTGATTTAGAAGAAATCACAGGCGTAGTAAGAGCATATCCAGACGCTTCTATACCTGACATATACATATAAAAGCCAAAATCAAATGTCCCAGGAAGAACGCTTGAAGAAAGAGGAAACAATTTTGCTCTTAATTTTACTTTAGCTCCATAATCTAAATCAGTTGTTAGTTTTTGACTAATATTTATCCTGACCTTACTTAAAGTATCATTATCTATTTTTACATTACCAAGAGTAATTTGCGTGCCTCTAAGAGATGGTTTAATCCCAATAACTTCGCCTGTAACATCGGCTATAATCATCTTTTCAATTGGCTTTGTTTCAACTAAAGAGGTCTGAAAACTGCTAACAAAAAATCCAACAAAAAAAGAAAGACAACAAGCAATCGCAAAGAACACTAATAGATTTTTATTTCTCAAATAAATAGCTGATATAAACAGTGGTATTACTACAGATAATAAAGAGAGAAATGAAAATTCAGAAACGTTTTCGAAAAAACATACTATACCAAAGATAAAACTAACAAAATACCAAAGACTTAGGTGGTGATATTCTTCTTCAATCTTACGGTGAAAATATTTAAAACTTGTATTCATAGGGGTGAAAGAGCATATAAAAATCTTACAATGACCACCTGTCCTTGGTAGACTCTGTTTTCATATGTTTAGCTAAATTGATAAATTTATAATAACATATCAAACTATAGTAATATATCCTACGATTTTTAGTTATATACCATACTAAATTACTTGCAACTTCGGCAATCTAGAGCTAATTTAGATAACGATTAATAATTAAATAAATTTTTGAGGAACAATGTTGAATATTTCTTTTGAAGGCAAAGATTTGTATGAATATGAAGCTATAGCAGTTTTAATCAATGATCAGTTGAAAATAGATAATGAAACCATGACTATTGATCAGAAATATCATTCTATTATTTCTAAGACTATTGTTGATAAGAACAGGTTTGAAGGCAAATTTGGCCAAACTGTTGCTTTAACAGTCGTAGATAAAGATAGCAAAATAAAACACCTAATTATCTTAGGTATAGGAAATGAATCAAGTCTTTCGGAATATCAAGTAGAAGAGCTAGGTGGACTAATATATTCTAAAGCTAAAGCTGTTAAAGCTGCGACCGTCGGATTTAACGCCCGTGGTCGAATTGGTAATTTTAGTGCTGATCAAGTTGCGCCCCTTGTGGCAAGTGGAGCGTTACTTGCTGCATATAGATTCGATAAATATTTCACTAAACAAACGAAACAAGAAAAATTTGTAATAACCGACTTTAATATAGTAGTAGCTGATACCGAGGCTGCGTACCATGCCTTTGAACCTATGAAAGCAGTCGCAATGGCAGTTTATTTTGCACGAGATCTGGTGAGCGAAGTACCAAATATTTTATATCCAGAAAGCTATGCCGAACAAATAGTAGAAAAGCTTGAACCACTGGGAATTGATATAGAAGTTCTAGGAGAACGAGAAATGCGGAATTTAGAAATGGGGGCTTTGCTTGGAGTTGGGCAAGGATCTCACAATGAATCTAAGCTAGTAGTGATGAGGTACAATGGCGCCCCATCTGAGCAAAAACCAGTATGTTTCGTTGGTAAAGGGGTAACATTTGATACGGGAGGTATTTCAATAAAACCAGCTCCTGGTATGAGTGATATGAAACACGATATGGGAGGATCTGCTGCTGTGGTTGGAGTCATGAAAGCTCTCGCTTTACGAAGTGCGAAAGTTAATGTCATTGGAATAGTGGGCCTTGTTGAAAATATGCCAGGGGGAGGAGCCCAAAGGCCTGGAGACGTGGTAAAAACTATGTCGGGTCAAACAGCTGAAGTATTAAACACTGATGCGGAAGGTAGACTGGTGTTATGCGATTGTATCACTTATTTACAAGAAAATTTTGAACCAGACTGTGTGATTGATCTTGCCACCTTAACAGGAGCAATTGTTGTTTCCCTAGGATATACTTATGCTGGAATATTTGCTAATGACGATGAACTTGCAAGAAAACTTACTGAATCCTCTCTCAAAACAAATGAGAAATTATGGAGAATGCCTCTGCATAAAGATTATGACGATATGATAAAATCTTCTGTTGCAGACGTTGCCAACTTAGGTAGCGAAAAAGGCATTGCTGGAAGTGCAACAGCTGCACATTTTATTGGTCGCTTCATTAAAGATGGTGTCAAATGGGCTCACCTTGATATTGCAGGTACCGCATGGGATAAGGTTGGTAAAAATCCAATCTGCCCCAAAGGAGCAGTTGGTTTCGGCGTGAGATTACTCAATAAATTTGTCTTGGATAATTATGAGTCAAAATAAAAATCCACGTATTTTTGTTGTCGGCAATGAGAAGGGGGGCGCGGGTAAAACAACTTGTTCTATGCACTTAATTATTGGTTTGCTCGATAAAGGATATAATGTTGCGAGTATTGATGTAGATTCCCGGCAGCATTCTCTTACATCTTATATTAATAATCGAGAGAGTTATAATCAGCAAAACATAGCACATCAGGTTGAGATGCCCTTGCATTTCCATCTAAAGGAAGTGGTGAATAATTCTATTGAAGAAAAAGATAAACAAGAAAGGTTGCAATTTGAGCAAGCTTTTAAGGAAGCAAAGACTCATGCAGATTACATTGTAATTGATACACCTGGAAGCCATACAAATTTATCAAGAATAGCACACTCATATGCGGATACAGTTATTACTCCAATTAATGATAGTTTTGTCGACTTGGACGTAATTGCAAAAATAAGTGGAGATAATTTTGATATATCGAAACCTTCTATATATAGCCAAATGCTTTGGGAACAAAAAATGGAAAGAGCTTCAAGGGATCACGGTTCTATTGAATGGATTGTAGTACGTAATCGTCTTAGTAATATAGATGCTCAGAATAAGCGCAATGTTGCATTGGCACTTGAAAAGCTAGCCAAGCGCGTCTCTTTTAGAGTTTTGCCTGGTTTTAGTGAGCGTGTTATATTTAGGGAATTATTTCCTTTTGGACTCACTCTACTTGACTTAAAAAAAGCTAATTTCAATAAATCATTCAGTTTATCACATGTGGCTGCTCGTCAAGAATTGCGTGATTTTTTGGATAACTTAGGTGTTAAATAAAAAAACCATTATGCTTTTTTATATTCCAATAATAATAACTACAATTTTTGGCATAGGACTTGTTTTTTCCTTTTATAAAAATGCACGACTTCAGTTTCAACTTGATTTTCTTCGTCAAATATCTCAGGAAGAGCAAAATAAAAACAACTTGTTAGAGATACAAAGGATTGAATACGTTAAAAAGATAGAACAATTATTATCTCAATCAAAGTACCAAGAGAGCTTAATTAGCGAATTCAATAAAATAAAAGCTGATTCAAATGATGCAACTAAAGCAGCTCTTTTTGAGCTAGGAAATCAGCTGTCAAAACAATTGATTGAAATTCACAAAAAAGAAAACCAAGAAACTAGAGAAATTTCAGAGAAAACCATTAAAGAAACCTCTTCTCGGTTTAATTCTGAGTTCGAAAGAATAGTGAGCATGGTGGGATCTCTTAGTAAAGAAGTTTCTTTATCCAAAGACACTGTAGACATAATAAAAAATTCCTTGCTCTCTCCATCTGGAGCAGGCAACCTTGCCGAAATCACGTTAGAAAACATTTTAAAGTCCTCAGGTCTTAGAGTAAGTATAGACTTTATGATGCAATATAGCACTAATGATGAGGATTATAGCCTTTTTAGACCAGATGCCGTAATTTTCTTGCCCAGTAATAAATTGATGGTCGTGGATGCAAAAGCTTCAAAGTTCTTAGTAGAGGATCAAGACGATTTAAAAAATCTTGCTAGGACAATGAATAATCATTTAAAGTCATTATCTGGTAAAGGCTACGCAGATATGGTTAGGAAAAATATAGAGAATAAAGGCTATTCGCTGACAAATATAGTTACCTTAATGTTTTTGCCATCTGAACATGCAGTAGAAAAATTGATAGAAGCAGATAGAGACTTTATGAATAAAGCATGGAAGGCAAATATTTTCCCTGTTGGGCCAGCTGGCCTTATGAACATGCTCTCATTTGCAAAGTTCCAAATATCAGAACAGCTAATGATGCAAAACCACTTGCAGATAATTGAGGAAGTAAAAAAACTTATGGCTTCTGTAGGCTTGATGGCTGAGCATTCTTCGAAACTTGGCAATAGTATTTCTAGTGCAGCTAGTCACTATGATAAATTTGCAGCATCTTTCAATCGTAATTTTCTCTCAAAAGCTCGTAAGCTTAACAAAATGGGTATTGAAGGTGGGCTTAAAAAAGACCAGGAATCTCTTCAACGCATACAAGTATTTTTAACAAAGTCTGAACTAATTGAAGCGGAAACAGAGGCAGAACTCAAGGAACTAATCACTGATTTACCTGATAATCAAACGGTATGAAACAAACTGGAATTTCTCTTTTTATCTTTAAAAATTAGATAAAAAATAAAAATGCTTATCGATGTATGATTCATTTTTTTGCTATCGCAACTACGTACATCAATTAGTTTTCTGATAGGTTTTATCAACTTGACCTGGGGGTTCGAAAACTGTTAACAACAGCTACAATAACCTTTAAGAATAAATTTTCTCTGGACATTGTTACTATCTCCCAGGCCATGTAATCATCAGAGTTAATAACTAAAAGCCCCTTTTAATAGGCATTTTTAACCCTTAAAGCAGTATAATCACTCTAATTATAATTCTAGGTTAATACATTAACACAGTCAAGGAAGTATTTGTCAGCTAAGATAGTTTCGTAAGCTTTTCGGCTCTTTAATAGAATATCAATTAAATTTCTTGTAACTCCCATAGTTTTTTATATAGACTTTTGTGATTACGGAGTAATTTATTATGACTGCCTTCTTCAATAATTTTGCCCTTATCCATGACTATCACTCTATCCATATGCTTTAAGGTAGAAAGTCTGTGTGCTATAGCAATAACTGTTTTGTCGTGACTTTCAATTAGGAAGTTAAGACTATCTTGAATTAATTTTTCTGTATGGCTATCAAGTGAAGATGTTGCTTCATCAAGAATTAATATTGGTGCATTCTTTAAAATTGCCCTCGCAATAGAGATACGTTGCCTTTGTCCGCCTGAAAGCTTAACGCCTCTTTCTCCAACATAAGTTTGATATCTCTCCGGTAAATTCATAATGAATTCATGAATATGAGCAGCTTTACTTGCCTCAATAACTTCCTTCTCGGTAGCATTGCCCTTACCGTATTTTATATTTTCAAAAAGCGTTCTATGAAATAACATTGTATCTTGAGGTATAACAGCAATATTTTCTCGAAGTGAATCTTGGGTCACACTACTGATATCTTGACCATCAACAAGTATTTCACCACTAGTAGCTTTAAAATACCTGAGCAACAAATTCACTAAAGAGGACTTGCCGGCACCCGAATAACCTATTAAACCTACTTTCTCTCCCGCTTTAATATGTAAATCAAGGTTTTTAAAAACTCCATCATCATTATTATAACTGAAACTAACATTATTGAATTCTATCTTCGGATCTTTAATTTTTAAAATCTTTGCATTTGGCTTATCTATATCTATTTGAGGGGTATATAAAAGTGAAATAGAACTTCGAAGGTCACCAATATTTCGGGCAAAATCCTGCATAGACATTGTTATTGCCCAAGTTTCTTCTATTATCACTATGGCGATACCAAAAACAAAAGTAAAATCGCCAACAGAGATCAAATTGTTTATCCTAAGATGCACCATGTAGAGAAGGAAAAACGTCATCATGATAAGAAAGAAGATGCCACTAATGATATTGCCAATTAAACTATATTTATAAACCTTAATTTGTTTTGGTAAGAAATCATTTGATATTTGCTCATCTAGTTTCTTCAATTCTGTTTTTCTAGCAGAAAAGGATAAGATAGCAATTATATTAGTGATTTTGTCTGAAATCTGTCCAATAAGACGATGTCTACTTTCTGTTTCCTCAAATGAAAGATGATTTAATTTACCCGAATATTTGTACATAATCGGGAAATATAAGATGCTCCAGGCTACAATGAATAAACTAAGATTAACATGAACTATAGAGAGGATACAAAAGCTAATAATAATTTTTAATATTCTTTGCGATATGCCATGGTGCATTTCAGCCCAAAAATGATCATAACCATCTAAAATACCTTTAATCTTACTACTTATTGCTCCTGTAAAATTATCTTGAAAAAAACTATAAGAATGATGCTGTACATAATCGTAGGATTTTAATAATAAGGAGCGTCTGACATTTGGTTCAGCCTTAAGTTCCACTACATCAGATATTCTCCATGACGCCTCCATAATTAACTGAGACAAAAGCAACAGAGAAATCGGAAAAATAAGATCATCATGACTTATTTTGCTATCAGTTGACATTATGTCAACAAATAATTTAATAGAATAATGATAAGCAAAAGGATAAATAGCTCCAATAATAGGCGCAATTAACATCACCATATAAAGCAATTTATAGGGCTTTATATGTTGCCATAAAAATAAGATAATAGATCTACTTGGCTGCATACGGGTATTTTTAGGCATTATTTAATTCCTAGTTCTTTAAAATTATTAATCTTTTGAAGATTAACGCGATCGGTTTACTTTGGCAACGAATTTATTAATACTCAATTCCCCAAGTTGCTTCGCTTTATATTTTTCACCTTAATAGAAAACTTGGTTGAAGTAGCACACCAGGAGCGGAGGATAAAACTTATGGATACTAAATTAAGCGACCAAGGAGAAACAAATTAGGTTAAATTAATTTACAAACATGTTTGATAATTTTGCCTTAGCTTATAATGCTGCGGATATCATAAGTAACTTAGTTAACACGATTTTCGGATGCTGGTAAAAAGAAATTTCCTTGCATTCCGTCAATTTTTATATCTATCAAGAACTTAGCAATTTCTCCATTTTCTACAAACTCAGCTACAGTCTTAATACCTAGGTCACTTGCTAAGCTGATAAGGGCTTCTACAAAAAATCTATTATGATCATTGTTTAAAATATCTCGTATGTAACTACCATCAATTTTAATAATATCAATAGGCAAGTTGAGAAGCTGCTTAAAAGAAGTAAAGCCTGAACCAAAATCATCTAGAGCGAATCGGCAACCATAAGTATGAAGTGTATCAATAAACTTCTTGGTAGTAGCGAAATCTTGGTTAAGGGAAGTCTCTGTGATCTCAATTATGAGCCTATCAGCTACCTCATACTTTTTGAATAAGCTCTCAATCCTCTTTAATAATCTTTTGTTTAGTACTCCTATGTTAGAAATATTCACTGATAAGTTAATTTTGGGGTCCTCATCAAGTTCTTTGATTGCCATTTCAACTACAGTAAAATCAACAATACTTATTAACCCCTTTGATTCAGCCGCCTCTATCATTGGACCTACAGAAACAAAATCCTCATCCTTGTCTAGTACACGAAGCAAACATTCGTAATATTCAATATTACCAGACTTACGATCGATAATTGGCTGATACATAAACTTTGCTTTCTTCTTTAATAAAGACGTTCTTAACAAATTTAAGTTAGTATTACTCGCTCGTAACGTCTCAACATCAATTGGATGATCATCATAACTGTGATAATAAGTACGATCTTGGGAAATTGACATGGTATAAAGTAATAGTGATAGAAGTTTGCCAGCATCTTTTTGGTTATCATCGAATTTTATGCTACCTACTCCGCATTTTAGGTAGCTTTCTGGAACTTGCGAATCCACATACAGCTGAACCTGTTTATAAATAGAGTAAGCAAGACGTTCTGCAATTTTGGTGTCATCTGGTAGGACTATGTATAGTCTAGTTGGGTCGTATGTTCTTAAAATAACGTGGTTGCTAGCTTTTTCGCATGCTTTTTCTACCATTAAATAAAACTTGTCGATAATAGTTGTGGTATCTTCTATTAGAATGTTGAGTTCATCCTTATTCAAGAGCTTTACAATTAGTAAAACACCACTCTTAACTCGGTTAATCTCTTTCTGCAAGTTTTCCATGATTCTTGCTTTATTAGACATAATACCCTATGCTTTTGTTAGTTGAAGAGTAATGCTCAACGATGATAGCAAAACCAATTATACTTTTAAACACTAAAGCAATATAATGAATAGAAAACAAAGCATTGAACACAAGCTTCGTGCTTTAAATCCACATTTTCTTGAAGTAGATGATATAAGTGCTAATCATATTGGTCATTCTGGTAATCCAAACGGCGAAGGTCAAACACATTTTGAAATTAAAATTTCTTCTCATACCCTGAAGAGCTATACAAAAATTGAGCAACATCGCGTTATTAACAACCTTCTAAAAGAAGAATTTGTTAATGGATTACATGCACTTTCTATTACAATAGTCCCAAATAAGTGAATTAGGTTAGTATATGACTCAACAAACTATAGTAAACATTCTGGCAGGTGCTAGTAAAATAGCAAGAGAATCTAGGGAAGTTATTAGATCCTCAAGTGCTAAGTATATTGAAGAAAATGTTATCAAAGGAAAATATGTCTCGCGAGAAGAGTATGAGCAGCTAAAAAAACTAGTTGTAAAGCTTGAAAAAGATATTCTTAGCCTTACATCCTCCACAAAAAAATAAATATTATACAAAAACGCTAATTTGTGACCAATTAGCTTCAACCAGGAAATTATTTTTTTGTAACTTTAGAAATTCATGGTACAATCAATAACTTGGTGCATATTTAGGTCTATAAATATAAAAATCTAAACAAACTACTTTAAATTCACTATAACAGAGGTTAAGCTATGAGTAATAATAATCCATTTGAGTTTTTTCAGTCACTTATGAACCAAGAAGCTTTTACAAAATCAATGCAAGGAATGCCTAATATAGATATGTCTTCATTTTCTGCTTCAATGAAAAATACAGCTGAAACTCTATCTTCGACGAATCAAATGGTATCAGAAAATATGCAATCAATCTTCAAAAGGGGATCTGAGGCTCTTCAGAAAAATACAACTGAAATGTATAATACGATGAAAGAGGCTGTTTCTGCAGGCGATGTCACTCAAATTAGTGCTTGCCAGCAAAAATATTTACAATCAGCCTTGGATACTAATTTCAATAATGCAAAAGAAGTTATTGATATGTCGACAAAGTCATTGCTTGAGGCACTGAATGTCATGCAAAATGGTATTAAAGAAAATGCTGATAAATCTTTTGTGAAGCCAAAAAATAAATAAATCGTAGCTGATGGAGATGTTGCTGCTTCTGAAGAACATACTGAACCAAGTGCATCTAGTTAAGAATTAAATAGCTTTCATTCTTAACAAGGGCCGCTCTACGTTCTTGTTGACGCTTTCAGATCTCCGCGAAAAAGCTCTTGACTAACCAAGTCACGAGCTTTTTTTTATTAAATAATCTTATCAGCTTTTGCTAATAGTTCTCGAGAAAATACTATTCCAAGTTTAGTTGCCGTGCCTTGATTCAAAAATAATTCTGTACCTTTGGGAAACTCAACATTCATTTTATTTATGTCCTCTCCGTTTAGTATTCTTGCAATCAAATGGGCCGTTTGTTTGCCAATTTCATATTGATTTGGACCAAGCGCAGCAAGCGCACCATCCCTTACAATATCAGTATCACTTACAAACACGGGAATTTTTTGAGCATCAGCTGCTTTCACTATGGTTCTTAAGGCGCTAAGAGCCATATTATCGTTACTAATAAATATTGCATCAACAAGTGAGCTGAGTTTAATAGCACTTTGGTATACCTCAGAAGTTTTGCTAGCAGTCATTTCTACTAATTCTAGGCCATATCTAGGACAAATTTCTTTTAGCCTATTGACTAAAGTAATAGAATTTAATTCTCCAGGATTATATAAAAATCCTATCTTTTTTATCGTTGGTTTTATTTCCTTGAAGAGTTCAATCTGAGGCTCAAGATCAACAAAATTTGATACACCGGTGGTATTGCCTCCTGGCTGCGTAAGTTTGTTCACTATTTTTGCCCCTAGTGGATCAGTGACAGAAGTAAAAACAAGTTTTATTTTACCTTCCTTTGCGTATTTAACAAAGGATTGAGCCGTGATTGTAGGGTTACCAACCACCACATCAGGATTTAAGCTAACCAACCTAGCTGCTATTTGATTTGCCAATACTGCGTCACCTTGCGCATTCTCAACTTTTAAGTCTAAGTTTTGGCCATTTGTATAACCCAACTCAGCCAGCCCATCAATAATTCCTTTTGTAGTCATATCAAGCGCCGGGTGTTGAACTAGCTGATTAATATAGACTTTTTTTATAGTATCACTAGCCTCTGCAATTGATAATAGGCTTAAAAAAATTGTAATTAGACGTATAAAATTCTTAACCACCTTTATCCTCTTAGCTTTGCTAAAATATTTCTGTAGCCACCATATCTTTCTTCTTTCAAAAACCTAGCTACTCTTCCTATCGTGGTTAAACTGGCACCAGTGATTGCATGTATTTCTCTATAAGACAAATTTTCTTTTGCTAATAGCTGGCACACTTTCCATCTTTCATCTAAAGATCTCAATTCTGCGGGTGTACATAAATCTTTTAAAAAACTGCTGAGTTGCTCTTTTGTATCGATAGCTAGAAGAGTGTCTAGTAAACTTACTGATTTAGCATTATTCATTAGTTGCTACATTAATTTGATTGTCATATTGTATTAGTATAATAGTACAGCATGACAATGTCAATAGCTATTTATTATTTTAGATCTCTTGCATCATCCATAAATAAATAGAGAATTTTTAGGAAAAATACAACTGAGCACCCAAATATAGTAAATCTAAATGAGGAGCGAAAGTAAATTTTGACAACAAAGTTACTACGTAGAATGGAGCTTATGCAAGAAGCCTTTTGTAGAAAATGTGAATTAGATGGAAAAGATTCGCTACATCCCAAGTTCAAAATATCATGAATTAAGCTGACCTAGTGCGCTGTAGACACAAAAACTCCTACGACTTCAAGATGAGAGCTCCAGTAGAACTGATCTACTGGCGTAACCTCAAGCAGATTATATCCTCCATTTTTTAAAATAGCGGCATCCCGAGCAAAACTCTCTGGATTACATGAAATATAGACTACTCTCTCACACTCACTATGAGCTAATGCCTTAATTTGCTCTAAAGCACCTGCTCTTGGTGGGTTAATAACAGCAAAACGATATGGTCGTAGCTCCTCCGTACTTAAAGGATTAGTAAATAGATCACGTTTATGAAGCATTATCGCTCCTTCCGCAGCTTCTTTAAGGGCTTCAAGCGATGATGCGTCACATTCAAAACCATCCACGCTAAAACGCTTACTAAGTGGTAAGGCAAAAGTACCACGGCCACAGAATAAGTCAACTAGAGCACCTTTTTCTTGCGGTAAATATTGCTCTACTAAATCTGCTAATATTTGATCTGATGAGAAACTTGCTTGCATAAAACCTCTAGCATCGGTAGCAACCTTTTTATCCCCTAATAAGATATATGGCTTTTCACTCTGGAATAAAATTTTAGGTTTTTTAGATGAACGAAATTGTAATCTAATGATTCCATTTTTTTTTGCAAAATCCACCAACTCTCTTTCCAGCTTTGGAGCAATGTCAATAAGGTCATGCAACTCAAGGAGCATATCGATACCATTACTTGCATGTGTTAAAAATATTTCAGCTTTTTGTCTATGTTCCAAAACCCCCATAAGAGCTTCTTTTAGGGGTATAAGTAGGGTAGATAATGGGCTCATCATGGCTAGACAGCTATCGATATCAATAATTTGATGCGAATGAAAACGGTGAAATCCAAGAAATAGTTGATCATCTTTTTTAAGCGCCTGCAGATTAACACGGCGGCGATTTCCTTTAGGAATAGTAATTATAGGATTAATTGTAGTTTCAGGTGGTAAAGCATTTCTTACAAGAGTAAGTTTGAAATTATCGTAAGTTTCTAGATCCATATGCTGGAGCATACACCCCCCACATCGCCCAAAATATTTACATTCTGGCGTGATTCTATGACTAGACAAGCTTTCAATGCTTTTAAGCAAACAATTGGACTTCCTACGGTATCCATGCCTCTGGAAGGAGATAATTTCATTCGGAAGAGCGTATGGCACTTCCACTAAGCCAAGAGGGCTTTTTCCAGAACCAAGCCCCTGCTTATTTATAAATTCGATAAGGCACGAACCTTCTTCTATTAAAGCCATTAATTTTCCATGAAATTTCTAATTTCTATCAGCATTTTTTAGAACTTAGCTAGAGCTAGATTTAAGTGCGTTTTTTGCACTATCCAATGTTGTTTCCAAAATCATGCTAGCGGCAGCTAAGTCATCAATCAAGTTTCTATTTTTTCTTTTTAAACCAAAATCTTTTAGTAAATTATTAGCCGCTTTTGAAGTTAGACGCTCGTCTTGAAAAAATATTGGCAACTCAGTTCTTTTTGTAAGCTTAGTTGCAAAATGCTCTACTATTAAAGTTTGCTCACTTTTGGTTCCGTTCATGTTGATAGGTAAGCCGATTACAATAGCGCATATATTATTTTCCTTTAAAATACTTATAATATCTGTAATCTTTTTTCTATCAGATTCATTTTCAATTATTCTAAGAGGCATAGGTAAGTGATGATCTGGTGTAGAAATCGCAAGACCAAGCTTTTTTAAACCGTAATCAATAGAAATTATTGGTTTTCCTTTTTGAAAAAACTGACAAAATTCTTGCAGCGAGTTTATGATCATGCTAATTAGTGTTAGTTGATTTTTTTTAATTTTATATAGTTTCATGTTCAAATATATTCGAAAACATCTAGATATCAACCTAATAAAAGCCTCATTAGTTTTTGCAGTACTCTATTGTGTTTTATTCAATTCTGCAGTTTTTATTTACAAATTTCAGTATGTGCAGTCAGATCTATTGCAAGCGCTCATTGAGTTGACAAAAGATTTCATTTACAACCTAGTTGTATTGTACATTATATTTTTTGGCCTTACAGTTTATCGCTTATTATTTATTATCGCTGCTCTATTTTTGTTTATAACAGGAGCACTTGCTAGTTATTATTTATTTTTCTTCTCTATTAGCCCTACACTTTCGATAATGCCTTCAATATTTGGCACAGAATCAACAGAAATTTATGAGTTAGTTAGTGCAAGAGTTATTGTTTGGCTACTTTTTAGTGCTTCAATTTGCGTCTATAGCATTAAGTATTTTAAAATTCAAACAACTAAATTATTCTTTACTAGAATTTTAGCTGCAGTTTGTTTGCTAATAGCAATAAATAACGTTATTACTCCTAAATTTAGTTTTGTAAGAAGCTATTTTCCAATACAATATTTGCATAATAGTTATTTATATTTCTTTGGCCAGACAGAAGAATACATTAAGACAGATATTAGTACCAAATACAACTTTATTGATTCATCAGATGATGATGTAGTGGGTGTTTTAGTTATAGGAGAAGCTGCAAGATATGCCAATTTTGGTATAAACGGTTATGAGCGAGAAACGACACCAAATTTATCCTTGGTTGAAAACCTTGTGTCGTATAAAGCTAGATCATGTGCTAGTACAACTTACCTGTCTGTTCCGTGTATGCTATCACGTTTTGGTGAGAAAGATATTTCAATGCTCGAGTCAGAATCAAGCGTTTTGTCCATACTTACCAAATTAGGTTTTGAAACTACATGGTTTGGCACCCAGTCAATTACAAAATATTACAGAAATAAGCCCGGTGGGTCATTCTATGACGAGGTTAACTTTCATATGATCCCTGGCGGTTCTATTCTAATGGCACCAAATAGTCATGATGGTAAATTGTTGCCGCATTTAGAACAAAATATCATATCTGGTATGAAAAAATTTCTGGTGCTTCATACCACTGGCAGTCACTGGAATTATGGTGCTCGATATCCAGAAGAATTTGCTAAATTTAAGCCTACTATTGCCGACACCATAAAGCGAGATGCTGCAAGTTGTGACGAGCATGAGCGCCTAAATAGCTATGATAATTCGATATTATATACCGATTTTTTTTATCTAGCGTAATAAATATTCTAAAAAATAAAAAAGCTTTTATGATTTATGCCTCCGATCACGGCGAGTCTCTTGGTGAATGCGGAAGATTGACTCATGGCGCCGATGATTATGTAGAGGAACAACGCATAGTACCATTTATAGTATGGTTTTCAGATAGTTATAAATCCTCCTATCCTGATAAATGGAAAGCAGTTAAATCTCTAGAAAAAAAAGAGATTTCGCATGATTATATCTTTCATACAATACTAGATTGTCTTAATATTGAATCAGATGCTGTTGATAAATCGCTAAGTTTGTGTAGGGGTAGTAATTGATAAAATTTTATATTATTGCAGGAGAGCCTTCGGGAGACTTTATTGGGGGGCTGTTGATCAGCGCCATCAAAAGGTTACTAAAAGACAGTGATAGTATAACTTTTCATGGGATTGGTGCCCGAAACATGAGAAATGAGGGAGTGAAGTCGTTGTTTCCGATGAGCTACATAAGTATGATGGGGTTTTTCGAAGTGTTACCTCATATTTTTCATCTTAAAAGCCTTATTAATAAGACTGTTCAAGACATTATTACTCAGAATCCTAACGTTTTAATTACTATTGACTCTCCGGGCTTTACCTACAGAGTAGCCAATAAAGTTAAAAAAATCGCTCCTCATATAAAACTTGTGCACATTGTTGCGCCATCAGTTTGGGCATACAAACCAGGTAGAGCCAAAAAATATGCTAAACTTTATGACCACCTGCTCACTTTGCTTCCATTTGAGCCGCTTTACTTTACTGCTTATGGTTTGCCGGCTACTTGTATTGGACATCCAGTTCTAGAGCAAGCATTTTATATTGGATCAAAAGGTTTAAAGCAAGAAATGCATATTAGCGAAAATGTTAAAGTAATAGCTGTTACCCCTGGCAGTAGACTTGGGGAAATATCTCGTCATATGCCCATAATCAGGCAGGTGTTTGATGAGTTGTCCTCAACGCATGCTATTAAGGTAATTTTTGTCCAGCCAGACAAATCAAATATACAAAATATTCTCAAATATCTTGTATCAGCTAAATTTGAGTTTGAATTTGGTTTTTCCACAGAACGGCTTAAAATCTTTGCTATAAGTGATTGTGCTTTAGCGAAGTCTGGTACTAATACAATTGAAATTGCTGCATCTGGTACTCCAATGATTGTGGGGTATAAACTAAATCCAATTACTTTTTTCTTTTTAAAGTTGATAATAAAAATTAAGTATGCCTCTTTGATAAATATTATATCAAATAAAGAAATAATCCCTGAATATATACAATCAGATTTTAATGTAGAGAACGTATCGCAAGCTATAAGGGATCTACTTACTAATAACGAGCATTCTGAGACTCAGGTAGCTGAATCCCAGAAAGTTCTAAGCTCCATTGGTTTTAATTGGGATCAAAAACCCTCAGATATTGCCGCGAAAACAATAGTTAACATGGTTTTATAAGATTTGCGGGTAGTATGCTGAATTTGATTGGTTTAAAAATAACACAAATCGCCGGATTAAATTATGAATCTTACCGAAATGTACTTACTCCTTTTCACCGACACTTTAGTAACCAATCTTGCTATTAATACATCTGCAGAGCTCGTTATTCATTCGATGAAGATCTTTAATTCATATAATCCCTACCTAATTATCCTGGTATCTACTATCTCATTTGCGTTTGCTTCCTCTATAAACTATCTACTTGGCCTAATATGTCATAAAGTACTCGCCCCGTTGACAAATGAAGATGTCGTATCATCACAAAATAAAATTGAACAAATCCGTCATTCTAGATATTTGCTTTTATTTTTAGCACTTAGCGCAGTGCCTTTTTTTGGTAAATTTATTCTTGTATTTGCCGGATTTTGTAGAACTAATTTGAGCTTAACTATTGCTATCACGGTTTTTTCAAAGCTGATTTATTACAGTTATTTTATGTTATACCAATCACTATGAGAAAAAAGGTTTTTCAATCTAATTCTAAATTTAACTTCCTTGAAGAAGTAGCTCAAATTGCTATAAATAATTCAGCCCATGACTTTACTAAACTTAAAATTCTATTGCCCACTGGCCTTGCTTGCAGTGAACTACAAAAGATATTAGTAACTAAACTTGGCACTTGTATATTGCCTAAAATTATTCCTATTAGCGAATTGATTGCTGAGAGTGAAGAAATTTTCAAAATCCCATCAGAACAAGTTGGCAGTATAAGCCGCTTGGAAGAAAAAGTCACTTTAGCCCTCACCATAAATAAATATAAACCATTAGGTTATGATTTAGTACAAAGTCTTCGTCTTAGTCCATCTTTAGCCAATTTGTTTTTTGAATTAGAGGCAAATAATATAAATCTTGAAGAAATAAAACAATTACCTATTCTTGATCATCCTGAACATTGGCATAAAATACACGATTTTCTTTCTTTTGCTTTTGATAATTGGCAAATAAAAATTCAATCCATGAAGAAAATGACTCGTGCATCCTACCAAAAATTGATGTTCAAAGCTGAAATCCAAAGATTATGTAAAGATCCATCAGGAGCTCTGATTATTGCTGGCCTAGTTAGTAATAATTTAATGACTTATGATTTTATAAAAACGGCTTCTGACTTAGATAATTGCCAGCTTATAGTACAGCCGGAAATTGACCTAGAAAAACTACCTAATAACATAAATTATGTTGAGTTTGAGAATATTGCACACGAAGCAGAATATATAGCTCTAAGATGCGCATCCCAATTAAACAAAAACCCCAAAAGCCGCATTGCATTAATCGCCCATAACCAATACTCTAAAGAACAATATCAGATATTTTTAGACAAATATTCATTGAGTTATAAAGACCAGTTTGGCGAGAATATACTCAACCAGCACTCTATATCCTTAATATTAATCATCGCCGAATTGTTATATAATGAGTTTGATTTAAAAAAGTTTTTCACCTTCCTCGCTCATCCAATGATTAATTCACTTAAATCACAAGAACTAAAAAATATAATCAGAAAAACTAATAAATTTGCTCCTGATTTAGAAGCTATTTTATCTATTATAGAAAATAATGGAGATAAAGAGTTATTAGAGCATTGTACAATCATCGTCGAGGCCCTTACTAACCTCACTTCTTCCACTCAATTTTCTTTGATACTTAAGAATGTAATCAAAGTCGCTGAAAAACTTGTACCAGCAATTTGGCAAAATAATCAAGATGTTATTGCCTTGATTACTGAAATTGTTCAACTAAATTGCACCTTAGAAATTAATAATATAGAAGACTGCCATGTCATTTTACGACAAATTATTGAGGGCGGTAGACTATTTCCAATAAATCATGAACAACAAATTATCATCTGCCCTTCTAACTCTCCAGCATTTATCGAATACGATCTAATTATTATTACAGACCTGAACGAAGGTAGTTACCCAAATATCGTACAAAATAATCCTTGGCTCAGTAAAAATATGCAAACAATGATTGGGTTAGATAAAAGACAGATTGATTTTGACAAAGCATTATACGATTTTTATATGAATATTCAAAATCAGCAAGTGCTACTAACCAGGGCAAAAAAACACGGCACAAATAAATTAACCCTCCCTTCACCATTTATTTTAAAACTAAAGCATATTTTGGAAAGAAGGTTAGAAACAACGCATGCAAAACGGGCCATCTCCGAGCCTGGATTACTATCGACAGAAAGAAGTTCAAGAAGTGAAACCTTTCCAGATGTATTATACGCTACTGATATTGAAACATTAATAAGAGCGCCGTACAATTTTTATGCTAAAAAAATACTCAAATTACGAAAAATTGAAGAAATTGATGAGCGTCCTAATTTGGCAGAATTTGGGAATTTCTTTCACCGTGTAGTCGAACACTATACTAAAAACTATAATCCTCGAAACGTCAGTAAATCATTACAAATTATATCTATTGCCGAATCTATACTTGAAGAAAGTAATGTTCCAGACTTCGCTAAAAAAATGTGGAAAACAAAAATCAAGGCTCTTGCGGATGAATTTATAAAATTTGATGACGACCGACGTGAAAATGCCGTTAAAGTTTATAGCGAAATCCAAGGGGAGACAACGCTTGATATAAAAGGGAAAAATATTATACTAAAAGCAATTGCGGATAGAATAGAAGTTAACCACAACGATACATTAGCAATCCTTGACTTTAAAACAGGCACTCTACCAACAAAAAAAGATGTCTTATCCGGCCTGTCACCACAACTTCTTGTGGAAGCAATCATAGCTTTTGAAGGTGGATTTCCTCTTGGCTCCGAGGTATTTTATAAAACTGAGCTAGTTTTGACTTATGTGAAAATTGGCAGCTCTAGCCCCTATGTCAGCACAAGCGAGATAATTCTATCTTTTGATGAAATAATGAGGCACAAAGCTGGATTGACTGCCTTACTTGAACACTACATGAGTGACCTTGAATTTGCCATAGAACCCAGTTTAATGAAATATGACGATTATTCTCATTTGGCAAGACGAAATAAAAATTGACTTATATCTTGGCAGCTATATCTTCATAACCTATTAAACCTGAACTAATAGATCGCTTGGAAGTTCACCTACGCCACTACTGCATCAACTATTTCCTCATCTCGTGCCTTCAAATTATTAGTACTACTTATTAACTTCCTCTACCTACTTCTTTCTTCTTTTCTGTATTCTCTTTTTCAACGATATAAGAATGCTCAACTGAGCTTGGGCTATATTTAGATAATATTATTTCCTCACTTACGCTCGTCATTAAGCTACCTAAAGCCCTAATTACTCTAGCTTTTGCCCTCTAATCGACTTATTTTAATTTTTAACAGGGTAAGTGATCCATATTCCTATATTTTTTTAGATTTTCGCTCACGCCTTGGAATTGTTAAATACCAATTTAACTGCACTAAAAACTATAAATTATTCTATTTTGGCACTAAGGCAGAACCACTTTTAGCTCTGGTGCTTCCTTGTTTCTAATTAAAGCGTTTAGCGCCCCATTCCACCACCTTTACTCATTGACAAAGCTTGGTGTTTTATACGCTCAACTTTTGCTGCTCCATATTCCTTAAGATCAGATTCTCTGCCACCTTCATACCTGCTAGCAAGCTGCTTTCCTCCTTGTATTAAGTTCTTTCTGTAATTATCTTCTTTAGTCTCGCCCGCAATTCTTTTAGGATTCATAACTTTATAAATTTCATAAACAACAAAATTTTTCATAATCCGTTTGATATTTTTTCTAGCCTCAATATTCAGTAAATTAGCCCTATCTTTCTTACTAACAGTACCTATTGTTGTGCGCCAAGCATACTAGTCCACTAAAAAAGAATCTGCGCCAAGCATACTAGTCCACCCCTGCGCCAGAAGAGAAGTCCACTTTCAAAAGAAAAAAAGAGTGATAATTTAGTTAACACATTGGTTAATTAAATTAGAGTTTAAATTAAATTGAATGAGGAAA
>Ga0214192_1000224_pt1 | contig 35479 bp, 35 predicted proteins | sample TroBogEpilimnion_44_FD_153030 | JGI IMG/M metagenome (GOLD analysis project Ga0214192, IMG submission 153030) | Freshwater microbial communities from Trout Bog Lake, WI - 29JUL2008 epilimnion | ecosystem: Environmental > Aquatic > Freshwater > Lake > Epilimnion/Euphotic zone | place: Trout Bog... | reverse complement strand
CCTGCTATTTGCACTGCAATGGGTTTGAACTCGCCAACGTGGTTGGCACGACGCTGAGTCTTTTCACTTTTCCAGAGCAAGGCATTTGAAGCCACCATTTCAGAAACGGCATAACCAGCACCTAATTTTTTGCAAAGCTGCCTAAACGGGCGGTCCGTTACCCCAGCCATGGGGGCTACGAATAGCTTGTTTGCGAGGAGGTGAGGGCCAATATTCATCTAAAAGGGCTTAGGCGGAAAGCATGACACTTTAGCACAGTCCAACCCTTTTTTGCCTAATTTTTAGGCACGGTAACTAGTCAATACCTATTTCATATCCAATGGGGATTACTGGGATTGTGGGGCCTATTTAAGGCTCTTTAGCGCCTACCAAACATCATCTGGCGAGCTAAGGCAGTTTTCACCGGCGGAAGCCACTGGAGGGCTGATAAAGCCAATCCACGAGCTATCACCACTGGGGCTAGATTGGATGTAAACACTCTGGCCATAAAGTCTGTCAGTCCAATCGTGGTGGTTCGATCGACTTTGCGGCTTAGGGCATAGTCTTGCAGTGCAACTTGTATTGCTGCTGGAGATTGATCTTCGCTGGATCCGGAAAATACCCCAACCAATTTTTCTGACAGCAAAAAGGCGTCCCGTAATCCTAGATTTAATCCTTGTCCAGCTACTGGATGTAAAGCTTGGGCAGCGTTACCAATCCAAACTTCATGATCTTTGGTAATTTCTTTACGGTAGTTCAAGCCAAGCTCATACAAGCGACGATCTTGAATTTTTAGGAGGCGCCCAATGCGTGAACCAAATTCTTTTTGTAATTCATTTAAAAATTCTGCATCAGTTAACTGTAGGCGATGTTGTGAAGATTCTGGCGAACCACACCAGACGAGATTCAAAATGTTGTGACCGTAGTGACTTGGTAAAACCGCTAGAGGACCTTCAGAAGTAAAGCGTTCCCAGGCTTGATGGGGGACTGCATTTTCTACTTCGACTAAACCTACCAGTGCTGACTGACCATAGTCCCTGCCAGACTCTACCCAATCTTGCGTTTTGAATAAGCCACCCTCAGCATGAACAATACATTTAGCGTGAATACTATTTTCTTCAGCATCCTTATTAATGTGCTGCCATATGAAGTTGGGACTCTTTGCTTGCATGGCTCGCAAGGCTTGGCGTAAGGTGATGTGAATATCGCGATAGCGAACAATGTGTCCGAGGGCATCTTGATTAAGCTCTTCGCGCGTCATGAGTGCGCGACCAAAGCGTCCTGCTTGTGATACATGCACACGATGAATTTCAGAAGATTCTCTTGGCCATGCATGAATCGTATCGAGTAATATTTTGCTGCCGTGAGAGAGGGCAATGCCACGACTATCAGTGTTGACTAAATCATCATCCTTGAGAGGGTTACGATCTAGTAGGATGATTTTTGCCTCTGGAAATTTTTGCAAGGTCCAAGCAGCGCAAGCAAGTCCAACTGGGCCGCCACCCTGAATCAAAATATCGCAACTAGATGGATTCATTTTTAGACAGGTGACCTTAAGCGTTCTTCATGAGGGCTTCAATCTCATCGGCTTTAACGGGTACACCTCGAGAAATCAATTCACATCCTGAATCATTAATAACAGCGTCATCTTCAATGCGAATACCGATATTCCAAAATTTCTCATCTACATCATCTGCAGGTCTAACGTATAGGCCTGGCTCTATCGTAATGACCATGCCGCTTTTCAGAATGCGCCAGGGCTTCTCATCTTGATGGCTATCTTGCCTGGCTTCACGATAAGAACCTACATCATGCACGTCCATTCCTAGCCAGTGGGAGGTTCTGTGCATATAGAAGCGTCGATAAGCGCCTGTTTCAATAGCGTTATCCAGTGAACCTAAGTCAGAGAGCTTGAGTAATTTCTCATCTAGTAGGCCTTGAGTAAGCACTCTGAGGGCTGCCTCATGGGGTTGCATGAATGTACTGCCCGGCTTAGTCACGGCAATTGCTGCCTCTTGTGCCGCTAATGTAATGTCATACAGCGCACGTTGTGGGCCAGTAAATTTTCCATTGACTGGAAAAGTTCGTGTGATGTCTGATGCGTAACCATCGAGTTCGCAGCCAGCATCAATCAGGCACAGTTCACCACTTCGCAATTCGGTAGCGCCTGCGCGATAGTGAAGAATGCAAGCGTTCTCGCCACTGGCGACGATGCTGTTGTAAGCAACACTTTGAGCGCCACTGTTGCGAAACTCATGAAGTAGTTCGGCCTCAAGGTGGTATTCGCGCAAACCGGGCTTGCAGATTTTCATAGCACGAATATGGGCGCGTGCAGAGATGGCTGCAGCACGACGCATGATGTCGATTTCATGAGCATCTTTAAATAAGCGCATTTCATGAATGAGTGCCTCAACATCATGAAATTCTGAGGGCGGATTAACGCCTGATCGTGCTTGAGCTCGAACTTGTTTCATCCAGTGACGTAAGCGCCGATCGGCTTCCGCATTTTCTGCAAGGCGGACATATATTGCATCTTGATCTGCTAATAAGTCAGCAAGTTTTTTATCTAACTCTAGATTGCTATGCGCAAATTCGATACCTAGGGTCTCTGGTGCTGCTTCAGGTCCGAGACGAATACCATCCCAGATTTCTCGCTCAAGGTCTTTAGGTCTACAAAATAAGTGAGATTCTTGTTGGTAACTTTTTCCATTACCAGAAATCTTCATGACTAGCGTAGCACCAGGCTCTTCAAAACCAGTGAGGTAGTAAAAGTCACTGTCATGGCGATAGGGAAATTCGCTGTCACGGTTCCGAGCAAGTTCAGGGGCTGTAGAGATGACGGCAATACCTCCACCCGTTTTGGCAAAAATTTGCTCTGCCAATGTATTTCTACGAAGCTGATAAATATTTGTTTTATTCATATGCTGCATTGAGCTCTCGTAAGCGTTGTGGTGTGCCTACATCGTGCCATGGACCGAGATATTTTTCACCAGACACTTTATTTTGCTCCATTACCCTCTTCAGTAAGGGCGCGAGCTTAGCAGGTGCTCCGAATTCCAAGTCTTTGAAGAGGTCTTTGTGATAAATGCCAATTCCAGAAAAGGTAAGCTTTTCCGCGTCCGCTGCCTCTTTACTGCTCACGGTTGATCCATGGAGATAAAAATCGCCCTCAGGATGCTGGATAGGATTGGGAACCATCAATAAGTGAGCCAAAGGCTTACTTGAGTCCATTCGCATTTTGGAGCCTGTTTCCAAAAGCTGGGTTATGGGCAAATTTGGGCTAAAAACATCACCATTAATCACCAGGAAGAAGTCTTCAGGTGCAATGAGCGGAAGCGCTTTGCAAATACCGCCAGCTGTCTCCAGTGCGCTGCCTTCAGGAGAGTATTGAATGTGAAGACCAAATTGCTGACCGTTACCCAGAGCTTGCTCAATTTTTTCACCTAACCAGGCGTGGTTAATCACTACATCCCGAATATTTGCTTTTGCAAGGGCCTCTAAATGCCACACCAGTAATGACTTATTCTGAATAGTGAGTAAGGGTTTTGGTAAATGATCCGTAAGTGGGCGCATGCGCTCGCCACGTCCAGCCGCTAGTAGAAAACAAGGTATGCGATTGAGCTGACTCATGATGTCTGAATTACGCTAGTTTTACTCGGGTGGATTCTAAAATACGAGCCAATGGTTTTAATTCAATATAGCGATTAGCCGTGGCAATCGCATATTCCAAAACAAGGGGAATATCTTTGAGATAACTATCTTTACCGTCGCGATGAAAGAGCCTTGCAAAAATTCCTAAAACTTTCAGATGGCGTTGAAGCCCCATCCACTCAAAGTCACGATAAAACTGCCCAAAATCATTTGACATGGGTAACCCAGCCTTACGACCTTCTTCCCAGAACTTAATTACCCAGTCAATCACACGCTCTTCTGGCCATGCAATATAAGCATCCCGCCATAGTGAAGAAGCATCATATGTAATGGGGCCATACACCGCATCCTGAAAATCAATTACTCCAGGATTATTTTTTTCCGTAAGCATTAAGTTACGAGAGTGATAATCGCGATGAACATAGACTTTAGCTTGCGCCAGATTGTTTTCAATAATCAACTCAAAAGATTTTTTAAGTTGTTCTTCCTGCTGTTTATTTAATGTGAGATTGAGATGCTTCTTTAAATACCATTCTGGAAATAAATCTAACTCTCGCTGCAATAGTGCTTCATCGTAGTTTGGTAAGACGTCCGGCTTGCTTGCCATTTGCATCAGAACTAATGCATGTGTTGCATCTTTATAGAGCTGGTCTGCTGTCTCAGTATTCAGTTCAGCCAGATAAGTTTTTGTTCCCAAATCATTTAATAACAAGAAGCCTTCGACAATATTTTGCTCAAGGATTTTTGGCACATTTAAGCCTGCTTCTGAGAGCAATAAATCGACCTTCATAAAGGCGTCTAAGGGCTCGTGTTGGGGTGGAGCATCCATCACGATCAAAGTCCCAAAATTGGGGTTTTTGGACCTAATGCGGAAATAGCGTCGAAAGCTGGCATCAGCTGACGCGGGCATCAAGGAGTCAAGATCTAATTGCCAGCTAGCTTCTAGGGCTTTTAGCCAGTTACGGAGGGTGTTTAGGCGTGAGTCAGTCATGGTCGATTCGTATAATAAGACGGTCTGGATCTATGAGTCATTATCGCCTTCGCGCCGGCCCTCGTGCCTCTCTTTTTTTGCATGTAGCCCTACGCGTCATGATGGGGGTTGCGTTGCTTCAATTTGCCCTCCAAGGGCAGGCCCAAGCACCCGCTCCTTTGCCCACAAATGCACAAGCTAATGCGAATACTGTTTTGTTACCAGATCGCGGTAATGTCACTGTTTTAAAGTTAGATGATCAGCTAAGAGTAGGACTTCCAATTGACGATAGCAAAGCGCTCACTTTTACTTCAAGCGATTCTATTGACGGAGTAGTCAATCGTAAGATGAAGCTAAAAGGGCGCGCCCAAATGCGTCGTAATGGCGGTGTAATTAAAGCGGATGAGATTACTTATGATCCAGATACGGATATTGCTGACCTTGTAGGTAACGCTGAGTTGACTAAAGGTAACACTACCTTTAAAGGACCAGTTGCAAAATTTAAAGTCGATGCTCGTGAAGGCGAGATGGAAACACCCACCTTCGAACTACGCGACACCCGTGGTAATGGAGCTGCAAAAAAACTCACTATTGAAAACTCAGATATTTTTGTTTTTGATAAAGCAACTTACACCACCTGTACACCACAAAATATGGATTGGTATTTTTCAGCCAGCACATTAGAGATTGATAACGAGCAAAAGGAAATGGTTGGTACCCATGGCGTAATGCACTTCTTCGATGTGCCTATCGCCTACGTTCCTTATTTCACAGCACCTACATCTAATCAGCGTCGTTCGGGTATTTTGGCCCCGGTTGCTGGATATAACTCAAATAATGGCTTTGATGTGACGCAACCTTATTACGTCAATATAGCCCCTAATCGGGATTTATTAATTCTGCCGCGCTACATGAGTGAGCGTGGTCTGCAGATTGGCGCTAACTACCGTTACCTAGATAGCAAGTACAGCGGAACTTTAGTTGGTGATTACTTGGCCCATGACAATAAAACAGGAACTGATCGTTGGCGCTATGACTGGCAGCAGCGACAAGTATTTAGTGGAGGCGTGGGGCTCGGCGGCATTCCAATGCCCGGCTCATGGTCAGGCTATGCAAATATGTCACGTGTTTCAGATAATTTATATCCAACTGATTTCTCGCAGAGTATTGCTGGAGCTGTTACGAGTCAGTTTCGCCAGGAAGTGGGAACTACCAAAGGCCTGACGGGAAGTTTAAGCAATTGGACAGTCTCAGCTAGAGCATTAACATTTCAAACACTGCAACCAGATCCTACTGTTACAGTGCAGGCGCCTTATAACGTAATGCCAAACATTAACGCCAGCTATAACAATCGCCTTACCCCAGCGGTAGCAGATACGAGTGGTAAGTACGTTACTTTGCCCACAGGTCCAGCTACTACCTTTTCAACGGATTACACAAGATTTGCTTACAACATTGGTGGAAGTTTGGCTGCTACAGCTCCTGGTGTTTATAGCCAAGCAGATAGAACGGTAATTAAAGGCGCTATGGCTCTACCGCAAGTGACCCCAGGCTACTACATCACTCCTAAGATCAGCTTTCAGTCGAATACTTATAATGCCACGCCATTTGTAACGGGTGGGGCGCCAGTTGCACAAGGTTTTACTATTCCAACCTTCAGTTTAGATTCTGGTTTTGCATTTGAAAGAGATGCAGCTGAGCTCAAAGGCTTCTTTGGTCGCGATATGTTGTTAACCATGGAGCCCCGCGCCTTTTATGTTTACACACCATTTCAGAGTCAGGCACAGACGCCTTTGTTTGATACGGCAGACGCTGGCTTTGGTGTTTCCCAAATATTTAGTGAAAACACCTTTATTGGTAATGACCGCATAGCAGATAATAATTCAGCCACACTGGGCTTAACGAGCCGCATGATTGAGGCTAATACTGGGGCAGAGCGTGCTAACGTAACCATTGCTCAAAAGCAGCAGTTCACAGGTCAACGAGTTGGTTTGAATGGCACGATTGCTAGTCCTACAACTTACTCCGACACTTTGGGTTCCGGTTCGGTTCGTTTACTTGGTAATTTCAGCGCTGATGTATTTGGTCAATACAACACTCAATTAAATCGTTTTGTACAAACCACTGTTGGTGGTAGTTGGCGACCAACGCAGGGAAGAAGCTTAAATTTTGGTTACCGTAATGTTTGGTCGCCACCAGTGCTGGCATCTGTTCAAAATAATCAAACATTCACACCTTCATCTACCACTACCGATCAATACAATATTTCCGGGCAATGGCCAATTACCAGAGAAGTTTCAGTTTTGGGTCGCTGGGGGTATGACGCGTTGACCACTAAGACTTTAAATAGCTTGGTGGCTCTGGAGTGGTCTAGGGACTGCTGGACTTTCCGCGGTGCTTACTCTCAAGTCTTGAATACCTCTCAAATAACTACCACCCAGGTGCTTTTCCAAGTTGAATTTAGGGGCTTTGGTAGCGCGGGAAGCAATCCAGTTGATATCATGAAGCTAAATGTTCCTGGATATATGCCTACCTCCAAGCCTATACCACCATCAATATACGAGAACTATCAATAATGCTTTGTATGAATCGTTATAAAAAAATTACCTTATATGCCATTTTTCTTGGCCTTGGAATATTTGCGAGCACCACATTTTCTCAAGAATCAGCAAAGACAAATGCAGCTACAGAAAATAAGATTCGTAATATTGACGGCGTTGCTGCAGTGGTGAATACAGGGTTTGTAACCCGTAAAGAAATTGACGATCGCATCGCTGCCCTGAAAAAGCAGGGCGTAAAGTTACCTGAAGATGGGTCAGTGCGAAAAGTAATTTTGGATCGACTTATTCTGGAAAAAATTCAGCTACAAAATGCCGAACAAGAAGGAATTAAGGTTACCAACAAAGAGTTAGACAAAATCATTGGCGACATTGCTGCTAAGAATAAGCTAAGTTATGCAGAATTTAAAGCAAAGGTAATTGCTTCTGGGAGTACATTTGAGCGCTATAAGGAAATGTTGCAAGACGATATTACTGTTTCTCGTTATCGAGAGCGGGAGGTTGAGGGGAAGCTCAAAATATCAGATGCTGAGATAGATAACTTTATCGCTGAACGTACTCGGGCAATGACTAATGGCGGGGCACCACAATCAGTTCCAGCAGCTAAGGGCGAGTTAGAGGAAATTGATGTGGCTCAAATCTTCATTCCAGTAGACGCAGGAGTTGGTGCTGGAGCGCAAGCTGATGCTAAAAAGAAGGCTGATGCCTTATTGCGCGATGCTCGTGGAGATATAGATTTTTTACAGCTAGGTGCAATGGCTGCAAAAGAAAATCCAAAGATTAAGTTTCAAGAGTTGGGCTACCGTACTCCAGATCGTTTGCCGCAACTCTTTTATGAAGCTATCCGCAATACCGGGGGTGGTCAAGTTGCTAATGCAGTTGTGAAGAGTCCAGCCGGTTACCACGTACTGAAAGTTTTAGACCGCCGTGCCGCAGGTGCAAGTGCACCTACACAGCAGGCTGTAGCTCCTGATGCTGGATCAACAACTCCCCAAAATATTCCTATCACCCAAACTTTAGCGCGCCATATTTTGCTCAGAAGTCGTGCTGGCCTGAGTGATCAAGATGCTGAGAGACGTTTGACTGGATACCGCGATCAAGTGCGTGCCAAAACCGCTGACTTTGCTGAGCTCGCAAAAAAATACTCCGAAGATGGTTCAGCGCCTAACGGTGGTGAGCTGGGTTGGATGGGTCCTGGGGATTTAGTGCCAGAGTTTGAGCAAGCTATGAATCGTTTGCAAATTGGGGAAGTTAGTAATCCAGTCAAAACTGAATTTGGTTGGCATTTGATTCAAGTACTAGAGCGTCGTGAAGGCCAGTTGACTGTAGAAAAGCAGCGCCAATTTGCACGTGCAGCGATTCGTGAAAGAAAGTTTGATCAAGCTTATCAAGAATGGATACGTGAACTGCGTGATAACGCAACTGTAAAAATTCTGAACGTGGATGATGCAGCAAGTAGCCCAGCTCGTTAATCTGGTTGTAAGCAGCGGCGAACCGGCAGGTATTGGGCCAGAAGTTTCTTTAGCTGCTTCGCTTGCGTTTTTGCGTGCACAGGCTGATACCAAAATCACACTACTGGGTAATGATCAATTATTTGAGTTACCTAATAACCTTGATCCAGAAATTTCTAGTCGATTCCAGATTCAGTCAACTGCGCTTGAATTGCCTGTAGTTGCGGGGATCCTAGATTCTCATAATGCCCAGTACGTTGTAAGCTTATTAGATCAGGCAATTGATGGTTGTCTTCAAGGGCGTTTTGATGCCATGGTAACAGCGCCACTTCAAAAAAGTATTATCAATGAGGCTGGCACAGCGTTTACTGGACATACTGAGTATCTTGCGCAGCGTTGTAAGGTTTCCCATGTAGTGATGATGTTAAGTGCATTATTGCCAAGTGGATTTTTGGGGCTTAACTCTTCAAGAGAGTTAAGGGTTGCGTTAGCCACTACGCATCTTCCCTTAAAAGAGATACCACAAGCTATCAGCTACGAATTGGTGTTAGAGACGATTCAAATCGTAAATCAGGATTTAAAAAATAAATTTGGTATTCAAAAGCCTCTAATAAGGGTAGCTGGGTTAAACCCTCATGCAGGAGAGGCGGGTTACTTGGGATCTGAAGAAATTGAAGTAATCACTCCAGCAATTAAAGCGGCTCAGAAGATGGGCATCAATGTTTCTGGGCCATATCCTGGTGATACGATGTTTGATCCCGAGTCTCTTACGCAAGTAGATGCTTTTATTGCTATGTATCACGATCAAGGTTTAGCACCATTTAAATTTGTGACCTTTGGTAATGGAGTGAATGTCACACTAGGCTTGCCTATCATTCGGACATCAGTGGATCATGGAACGGCTTTAGATATTGCTGGTAAAGGTATTGCTGATTCTGGCAGCATGTTTGAAGCTTTGTGTTTAGCTTATCAATTAGTGCTTAATCAAAGAAAACAAAGCTAAGACATGCATCGTGCCCGAAAACGATTTGGCCAAAACTTTTTGCAGGACAACGGAATTATTTATTCCATTATTGCCCTCATCAATCCTAGTGCTGATATGCATGTCATTGAGATTGGCCCTGGTCTTGGCGCCTTAACTTTGCCTTTACTTAGCAATCTGGATCAACTAGACCTGCTAGAAATTGATCGTGACTTGGTATCTTTTTGGAATGAGAAAAATCTCAAGGGCCTCACAGTAATTGAAGGCGACGCTCTCAATTTTGATTTTTTAACATGGGCCCAAAATCGCGATAACAGGCAGGGTCTGTGTAAAGTGGTTGGCAATCTACCTTACAACATCTCCTCGCCTTTGCTATTTCATTTGGTATCTGCTGCAGGCTTTATCGATGAGCAGGTGTTTATGCTGCAAGCCGAGGTTGTGGAAAGAATGGTTGCCAAAGCAGGGGGCTCTGAATTCAGCCGATTATCCGTGATGCTGCAGGCTCGCTATGATATGGAATTGGTATTGGAGGTTCCGCCGGAAGCTTTTGAGCCTCAGCCAAAAGTGAACTCAGCTGTTGTACGTATGATTCCAAGAAGAGACTTTGCTTTAACGAATACACAATGGAGCTCTTTAGAGAAGGTGGTTGCTGCGGCTTTTTCTCAACGAAGAAAAATGCTGCGCACTAACCTGAGTGCTTTTGCAGATAGATTGAATTTGACGGAAGTGGAACTCAAGGCAAGAGCTCAAGATATTTCTGTTGATCGCTATATTGAATGGGCGAAGGTTCTCGCCTCTTAAATCAATATCTAGAATTAATTTATTGCTATTGGCTTATTTATATGCGTCAGGATCGATGATACGCATTTCAGCTTCAATCCAACTTTCCACTTCCCGTTGCAACTCTTCTGCTGACTTATTCGCTGAGCTTATGGCAGGGCCAATAGAGAAAATGACAGTGCCAGGCTGTTTGATAAAGCTATTTTTAGGCCAGCAGCGACCAGCATTGTGTGCAATGGGAATAACCAAGGCATCGGTTGCGCTTGCCAAGCGAGCGCCACCCTTACGATACGGTTTATTTGATCCAGTGGGAGTTCTGGTGCCCTCTGGAAATAGCATGATCCACTTACCCTCGCTCAAACGTTTACGACCTTGAGTCGCTACTGAATGCGCTGCAGTCTGCTTATTGGAGCGATTAATGTGAATCATTTTTAGTAAAGCTAAGGCCCAACCAAAGAATGGAATCCAGAGCAATTCACGTTTGAAGACAAAGCAAAGTTGCTTTGGTAACAAGGCAATATAGGCAATCGTTTCATAAGCAGATTGATGTTTGCTTAGAATAATGACACGCTCATTAAGAACGGCTTTCATATTCTCCATGCCACGGATTTCATAATGAATGCCGCACAGTGGTTTTAAGAGGGCGATAATTACTTTGTTCCAAAGTCCTATGAATGTGTAGCGATTTTCTGGACTTAAAAATGGAAATGCGATCATGCAAAGCACTGACCAGATTGGTGTGAACACTACCAAAAATAAGGCAAAAAGAATGGAGCGAATCAATTTCATGATTGGTCTAAGCCTTATTTTCTAAAAGTGCATTTGCAAATGCCATGAGATCCGCATGAATTTGCGTACCCTCAGGTAAGTTGCCTTTTGCTAGAGTTTTCTCACCTTTACCGGTGAGAACTAGGTGGGGCAGAGCTCCCAAGGCTACTCCAGCCTGGAGATCACGTAATGAATCGCCCACAATTGGTACTCCTGATAGTGGCTCGCTACTACCCACTTTTTTATAACGTAAGGCGATTTCTTTCATCATACCTGGTGCTGGTTTACGGCAATCACATTGATGTGAGTCCTGATGAGGGCAAAAAAAGATACTATCGATGCGACCGCCCAAGGGCTTAAGTAAAGCATCCATTTTGCTGTGCATGGCATGCAAATCATTGATCGTGAAGTAGCCTCTTGAAAGACCAGACTGATTGGTTGCGATAGCAATTTGATAGCCCGCTTGGTTCAGTAGTGCAATCGCTTCTAAGCTTCCCGGTAGGGGAATCCATTCATCTACTGATTTCACATAATCATCACTATCTTCATTGATCACACCATCGCGATCAAGAATGATGAGTTTGGAGGAGCTGCTGCTCATGCTAATTTGCCGAGATCGGCAACGAGATTCATTTTCTGGTGAAGTTGTTGCAGGAGGGCTAAGCGGTTATCGCGCAACTCAGGATTGGGATCCATCACCATGACGTCATTAAAGAATTGGTCAATTGGTCCACTCAAGGCCACGAGAGCTCTTAAGAGCTCAACAAACTGACGTTTTGCATAAGCGGCATTGAGCACAGGAGTAACTGTCTCTAAGGCTTGATGCAATGTTGCCTCTGCTGGAATTTGCAGTAATTTTGAGGAGCAAGCCGCAGGAATAGCGGTGGTCGTTTTCTTCAGAATATTGCTAATACGTTTATTGGCTGCGGCGAGTTGCGCGGCCTCAGGAAGGGCATTAAATTCACGCAAAGCCGCTAAGCGTTCAATCAAGTCATTAATTTGCGCTGGATCTTGACTGAGCACAGCATCAATCTCGGCGCTAGTAAACGCTTTACCAGCAACGGATTGATCACGTAAATAAGCGCGCAAGCGATCAATGATGAAAGCATAGATATCAGCAGCTTTAGCTTTATCTTGAACATCTGCTTGGGGGAACTGTGCACGAGCTAGCTCAATTAATTCTGGTAAATTGAGCGAGAGATTTTTTTCGAGAAGTAAGCGGCAGATACCTAGTGCATGACGACGCAATGCATAAGGGTCTTTATCGCCAGTTGGAGCAAGCCCAACTCCCCAAATGCCTACCAAGGTTTCTAATTTGTCAGCAATCGCTAGAATCGTGCCAGTTTGAGTTTGCGGCAGAGCATCACCCGCGAAGCGCGGCATATAGTGCTCACTACACGCGCTAGCAACATCTGCATTTTCACCGTCATGGGTGGCGTAATAACGACCCATGATTCCTTGTAGCTCTGGAAACTCGCCAACCATATCAGTTAATAAGTCTGTTTTAGCAATTTCTGCGGCACAGGAAGCTAGCTTTTCATCAGCACCTAATTTCTTGGCAATACCTACAGCTAGCCCTTGCACACGCTTCGTACGATCAAGTTGATTGCCGAGTTGATTGTGATACACAACCTTACCGAGATCTGCTACACGTGAGGCTAGCGGACGCTTTTGATCTTGTTGAAAGAAGAAGCGGGCATCTGAGAGACGTGGACGAACTACACGCTCATTACCAGAGATGATGGCTTCAGGCTTAATGGTTTCAATATTAGAAACAATTAAGAAGCGATTGCGTAACTTGCCTTGCTTATCGGTGAGTGCAAAGTACTTTTGGTTCGTCTGCATTGTCAAAATCAAACACTCTTGTGGTACTTCTAAGAATTCTTGATCAAAATGGCATTCGTAGATAGCAGGCCATTCCACTAGGGCTGTTACTTCATCCAAAAGACTGTCCGGCATCAATACCAAATCATCACCAGCTGCTTTTAATAGGGCGGCTTCAATTTTTGCGCGACGCTGATTGAAGCTAGGAATAATCTTCGCTTTAGATTGCAAGTCTGATTCGTATAGATCTGCATTACTGATAGTAATAGTGCCTGGTGCTAGGAAGCGATGCCCCTCAGTTTGATTGGCTGCATCAATGCCAAGAGCGCTGATGTTTAAAGTATTACCACCATGCATTGCAATGATTCCATGAGCAGGACGTGCAAATTGCACATCCGCTAATTGACCATTTTTCTGCAGTACTTGGTAGTGCATCATTTTGGCAATGGGTAATTTACTTAATGTCTGTTCAAGTGCAGTTTGTGCTGTTTGCTCAAGCGCAGCACCCTCAGCAATCACATTGAGATAAAGGGCCTCGTTCTTACCTTCGCCAGTTTTTTCTAAGGTAGTCAGATCAATATCTGCATACCCAAGGGCACTCAACTTTTTTAGTAATGGTGGGGTAGCTTTACCTTCGGCATCAAATGCAATACTGGTAGGTAATAATTTTTCGCGCACAGGATAATCGGGCGCCTGATCTAAAACATTAGTCACCTGAACGGCTAGCCGGCGTGGCGTAGCATAGCCAGTAGCTTGAGAAGAATCAGATGCCAGACCGGCAGATTTGAGAGCTGCAAAGATACCTTCACTAAATGCATCACCCAAACGACGTAGTGACTTCGGTGGCAGCTCTTCAGTAAATACTTCAATCAATAAAGTAGCTGATTGAGGTTTGGAATTAGATGTGCTCATAGATGGAATGCAGAAATCTCGATGTGCTTAAGCCTGAGCTTTAGCTTGACGTTGACACATTGGGAAGCCCAGTTTTTCTCTGGACTCGAAGTAGGCTTGGGCAACTGCACGAGACAGGTTGCGAATGCGGCCGATATAGGCTGCACGCTCCGTAACCGAGATAGCGCCTCGGGCATCAAGCAAATTAAATGTGTGTGCTGCTTTCAGAACCATTTCATAAGCAGGTAAGGCAAGCGGAACTTCCATCAAGCGTTTAGCTTCACTCTCGTAGTTCGTGAAATTCGCAAAGAGTAAATCAGTGTTGGAGTGTTCAAAGTTATAGCAAGATTGCTCAACTTCATTTTGGTGATAGACGTCACCATAAGAGATGCCGTCAGCCCAAACTAAGTCATATACGTTAGAGCAATTCTGGATGTACATTGCTAAACGTTCAATGCCGTAGGTAATCTCACCGAGAACGGGTTTGCAATCGAGTCCACCCACTTGTTGGAAGTAAGTAAATTGAGTTACTTCCATGCCGTTGAGCCATACTTCCCAACCGAGACCCCAAGCACCAAGGGTTGGGTTTTCCCAGTCATCCTCTACAAAACGTACGTCATTCTCTTTAAGGTCTAATCCTAAGGCGGCAAGAGATCCTAGATAAAGATCGAGAATATTTTCTGGAGCTGGTTTGAGAACTACCTGATATTGGTAGTAGTGCTGCAAGCGGTTTGGATTTTCACCATAGCGACCATCTTTTGGTCGGCGAGAAGGCTGAACATAAGCTGCCTTCCATGGCTCAGGGCCGATGGCGCGCAAGAAGGTTGCGGTATGAGATGTGCCAGCACCAACCTCGAGGTCGATAGGTTGCAATAGGGCACAACCTTGTTGGTCCCAATAATCTTGTAGTTTGAGAATGATTTGCTGAAAAGTAAGCATGATTAACCTGGCTAAGCCATTGATTTTACATGGCTAGAGCACTCTAGAGCTAAAAAGCTTAAAAACGTCTATGACGAATCAGGCCCCAGAGCAGTAGTAGGCAAGAAATACCCAAAATCGGTAAATTGCCCCAAAGGACATAAGGTGTTTTGCCAGAATAGGCCTGAACTTGGGCGCTCAGGCTTGCTTGGGTAAATTCTGGGAGGGTATTGAGCACTTTGCCATCGGGACCAAGAACCGCAGTAATGCCAGTATTGGTAGCACGTAATGCTGGAAGCCCTGTTTCTTTTGAGCGAAGTTGCGAGAGTCTTAACTGTTGAGTGGGTGCTTGTGAATCTCCAAACCAAGCAAGATTAGTGAGGTTGATCAGTAAATTGGTTGGCTCACTACTATTGCGAAGTCGTCCAGCTAGCTCCCCTCCAAATACGTCTTCATAGCAAATCGTAATGGCGGCATAAATTGGATCTTGATTGGTTCGGAGTATTTTGAAATTCGCTTGATCGATGCCGCCCCTAGAAAAGTCACTCAACGGAACACTAAAAGCATTTACAAACCAATGAAACCCTGGCGGAATAAATTCTCCAAAGGGAACTAAATGATTTTTATCGTAAATATAAGGCGGCGACTGAGGTGATAGGCCTAGGGCGCGATTGGAGAATTCTCGATTGTGCTCAGGGCTAGATTCTCTTCCAATCAGGCCAAATAATAGGTTACTGTCATTGCTGTTTGAGAAATTTTTTAAGCTCGTCATTAAGCTTGAAGGTAATTGATTTTCAGGCCAGGGAAAAGCAGTCTCCGGGGCAATAATTAATTCCGCTTTAGATTGAGTAATGGCATTTTGATAAAACAGAATTTGCTGAACTATGCCCTCAGGTTTAAATATCAAACTTTGGGAAAAGTTACCTTGAATCAGCTCCACTTTTAAAGGTGTGCCGATAGGTTTTGTAAAGCTCCATTGGCTTGCCAAAATAGTGATGATAGAAATTGCCACTAAAGATAAAGCGCTCGATGAAAAATATTTTTTTAACTGCAGAATTTGCCATGAGGCAAAAACAGTAAAAAAAGTGCAGCCTAGTCCCCCTAAATATGGGGCAAGAGGAAAAAATGGCCCAGAAACTTGAGTTTCAGCAAAACCCATCCAAGGAAATCCAGTAAAGATGTAACCGCGCAGAAATTCTGCAAGCACCCAGCTTGAAGCTAGGAATAAGCCTGATAAGCGATTCTTTTTAAACAGCGTAATTGCCAATGTCGCTAAAGAAAAATAGAGGGCTACATAAGCGGAGAGTAAAAGTACTCCCATGCAGGCAAGCGCAGCATTCATACCGCCTACATCATGCAAGCTAATGTAAAGCCACCATAGACCAACAACAAAATAAGCAAGCCCAAATACTAGACCTAATGAGAATTGTTTTTTAATGGAGTTCGGAGTCTGCGGGTTAAGCCGCCACCAAATTAGACTTAAGACAGGAATCTGAATCCAGCCGCCGTAGGGGAGTTCTGCACTAGCTGCGAGTGCCGCACCCAGAATAAACAAAAAAAAGATCGAAAATACCTTAGTGTTCATACGGGCTTGTTGGGGTTGCTGATCAAACAAGACGAGTCTTAGTCGGATTTTTTGTTGCTTTGTCTTGCAAGCAGAATATGAATTTGTCTTGGATCCGCACGCTGTACTTCAAATTCAATACCATCCATTTCAATAATCTCACCCATCTTTGGCACACGGCCAAGATGTTGAATTACTAAGCCGGCAACGGTCTCAATATCTTCCACTTCAAAATGAGTACCAAATGTTTCGTTAAATTGCTCAAGCTCAGTGATGCCCTTCACGCGGATGTCGCCATTATCTAAAGCGATGAGGTTGTCAGCTTCCTCGTCGATGTCATGTTCATCCTCAATATCGCCAACAATTTGCTCAAGCACATCTTCAATCGTAATAATGCCAGCTACGCCGCTATATTCATCAACCACGATGGCTAAGTGATTGCGATTATCTTTAAAGTCCCGCAATAAAACGCTAAGCCGTTTAGATTCTGGAATGAAGACTGCTGGGCGTAACCAATCTCGAACTTGAAAGTCTTTTTCTGTAGCGTGGCGTAATAAATCTTTAGCCAACAAAATACCAATAACATTATCTTTACTGCCCTCAAATACGGGGAAGCGTGAGTGAGCTGCTTCGATCACATTTTTGATGATGTCAGAAAGTGAATGGCTAACATCAATCCAGTCAATTTGAGCGCGAGGAACTAGTATGTCGCGAGCACATAATTGCCCCACCTGAAAAACTCCCTCGATCATAGAGAGTGCATCTGCATCTATTAATCCCTCAGCTTGCGCCTCACGGAGGGTGTCAATGAGTTCTTGACGACGTTCGCTGGGTTCCGTTGGCTCCGGAGATAAAAAATTAGCCAAGCGGTCTAAAAAGGATTTGTTGGGGTCAGGCATATAGCAAGAATAGCGTAGAAATAAGTCAAATGAGGCAAATTAAGTAAATCAATAATAGGGATTAGCAAAACCCAATTTTTGGAGAATCTGAATTTCTAGCGCCTCCATTTTTTTGGCATCCCTGCCCACCTCATGATCATATCCTTGGGCATGCAAGCAGCCATGCACAATTAAATGCGCTAGATGGGATTTAAGTAACTTTCCTTGATCCTTGGCTTCTTTTTGCAGTACGGGTAAGCAAAAAATAATATCTGCTGCTAAGTTGTTTTTAGAAAGTTCATAAGGAAACGTCAATACGTTCGTGGCGTAATCTTTTTGACGAAAGGCTAGATTTAACTTTTTTCCTTCTGCTGCATTGACAAAGCGTAGGGTAATTAAGCCACCAAGAGATGTAGTGCTCTTAACCCATTTTTTAATGAGGGTAGAAGAAGCTGCTTTACTAACGCTAGACTCAATTGCTGGACTAGCGTATTGCAATTCAATCATGAGTTTGGTAGCGCTTACTTTTTTGCTAGTTGACATGCATCTCTACCAATTCACCTCTGAGGGTGTAGTTGAGCACTTCAGTAATACGAATATCTACTATCTGGCCAATGAGACTCTCAATATCTTGATCGGGTGCTGTGAAATGAATCACACGATTATTTTCGGCACGACCTTGCAAGTTAATGCCGTCTTTAGCAAGACCTTCAATTAACACTTTTTCAGTCTTGCCCAACATCTTTTGACTAATCGCATTCGCCTGACTTTCAACCAATGCTAATAAAGTCTGGAGACGCTTAAGCTTTACTTCATATGGCGTATCGTCGTGAAGATTGGCGGCTGGAGTGCCTGGGCGCGGGCTAAAGATAAAGCAAAAGCTATTATCAAAATTGAGCTCTTTCACCATCTTGAGTAGCTTTTCAAAATCCGCTTCAGTCTCACCAGGGAAGCCCACAATAAAGTCGCTAGAGAGTGTTAGGTCGGGGCGAACTGCTCGCATTTTGCGAATAATGCTCTTGAACTCTAACGCCGTATATCCGCGCTTCATTGCTGAGAGCATGGTATCTGAACCATGCTGAACTGGTAGATGTAAGTGGCTGACTAGCTTGGGCACCTTGGCATAGACATCAATAAGGCGTTGTGTAAATTCTTTCGGGTGACTAGTAGTAAAGCGAATGCGCTCTACTCCCGGAATCTCTGCGATGTATTCAATGAGTAAGGCAAAGTCAGCAATCTCTTCAGTGTCACCCATCTTACCTAGGTAGGCATTCACATTTTGGCCAAGTAGCACAATTTCTTTGACGCCTTGGCTGGCCAGACCAGCTACTTCAGTCAAGACGTCATCAAAAGGTCTAGAGACTTCTTCGCCACGTGTATATGGCACGACACAATAGCTGCAATATTTAGAGCAGCCTTCCATGATGGAGACATAGGCTGAGCCACGTGTTTGACGCGAGGCAGGCAGATGATCAAACTTTTCAATCTCCGGAAAGGAGATATCTACCTGAGAGATACCTGTTTTACGTCGCTGCGCAATCAGATCAGATAGGCGATGAAGTGTTTGCGGTCCAAATACAACATCAACATAAGGGGCGCGACTGACAATTTGCCGACCCTCTTGACTAGCAACGCAACCACCAACACCAATGAGTAAGTTAGGCTTCGTTTTTTTGAGTTCACGTAACCGACCTAAATCGGAAAAAACTTTGTCTTCTGCTTTTTCGCGAATAGAACAGGTATTGAGGAGTACAACATCGGCATCTTCAGGCCGATCTGTCATGACCATGCCTTCATCAGCATGCAGTAGGTCTGCCATTTTTCCCGAGTCATACTCGTTCATTTGACAGCCAAAGGTTTTGATATAGAGCTTTTTCATATGCCGTTCTCAGGTTTATAGCTGGGGGCGAAGCTCAGATTTTACTGCCTAAAGACCAAGGGCTTAGTTAGATGAGTCGATAAGCCAGAATTGCCACGATGGTTGGTGGAATGGCTGCAATCAGCAAATACAGTGCTGAAACGGTATTTCCAGGGAAGTGGCTACGCAGAATTGCAATTCCTGCAGGATTAGGGGCGTTCGCAATCACGGTGAGGCCGCCACCCGCAACTGCGCCACCTACTAAAGCGAGCTTAAATTCTGGCGAGGTGCCTGTGACTAATGACCCAAGATAAGTGAGTGCAGCATTATCAGTAAAAGCAGTGAGAATAAGGCTGCCATAGAACACTGCAGTAGGGCTCATCATTTCTAAAATTGGTTGAAGCCACCAGCCCTGCAGTGCACCCAGTACCACTAGGCCGCCCAAGAAGAATCCTACGAGGAGCGCTTCTTTCAGAATGAGGGGGCTTTGATGTTTTGGGTAGGCAGTGGTGTAACCGATAAAGAAAAGCAAAATCCACATAAAAATAATGGGATCGTGCGCAAAGAACACTACGCCAAACAAAAATAATAAGTGCATCACGATTACCGCAACCGGAATTCTTACCTCTTTTTGTTTATCGTTTGGTTCAATGAGTTGGCGATGAAACAGAGCTGTAGCTGCTAAGGCATTAATGAAAATAGCAACACAGGATTCCAAGCCGAAGTTGCTAAACATAAATGCTGAACTCCATCCCCAAGTTGAGGCCACCATGAGGACGGGTGGCGCTGCAAAGTTAGTGAGTGTGCCCCCAATGGAAATGTTCACAAAGAGTACGCCAAGGGTTCCAAACAAAAGTGTTTTAGAGCATTGGTGTCGATAGACCAGGTCGCGTAATAAGAAGGCTGCTAGGGTCATTGCTGCAGGCTCTGTGATCAATGAGCCCAGAAGTGGCGTAACGCCGAGGGTTAAAAAATATAAAGCAGGAGCGCTTCTGATTCGGAATATAGATTGCAGTACATTGGCTAGTCCATGCAAAATTTGGGTCGAGAAATACAGAATCGGTTTTGTGCCCGCAACGATCATGATGGCAAATACAAAAAGGGGTTCTGTAAAGTTACGTTTATTCAGAAAGTCTTTAGCGGTATTTAAGTCAGCCTGTAGCGAAATAAAAATCACCAAGATGGCTGCCCAAAAACCAAAAACAATCTCTACTTCACCAAGCAGATGCCATAAGCCTGCATGTCGTGGCGATTGTTTGGCAATGGATTCAAAATAAGCTGTACAAAAGGTGTGCAAAACAGCAATTGCAAAAATAAAGCTTGCGCCAAGTTCTATCGGGGTAAAGTTCATAGCAGAATGGTAGCAGGTGCTTGAGAAGATTCAGGCATTGTTAATTTAGGAGATTTTGGTGAAATTAAAGATTGGATATCAAGAGCTCATTCAGAGAGCAATGGATGAGATTGAGACGCTACCATTGCAAAGGGCGCAGGAATTATTGGCAGACCCAAATACGCTATTTGTAGATATTCGTGACATTCGTGAATTGGAGCGCGAGGGTATGATTCCGAACGCGCTTCATGCTCCAAGAGGGATGTTGGAGTTTTGGGTTGACCCTGACAGCCCTTATTACAAACCCATCTTTGGTGAGGGCAAGAGCTTAGTGTTGTATTGCGCCTCTGCATGGCGCTCAGCATTAGCGACTCAAACACTACAGATGATGGGTGTGCCTAATGTCAGTCATTTAGAGGGTGGTTTTAGTGCTTGGAAGAAAGCCCAATTGCCGGTAGCAGAAAAAACAAACAAGGAAAATAAGACAAGCAATACTTAATCCAGTTAAAGTCTAAAAATAAGACATAAAAGGATATTGGAGAACAAACATGAGAAAAGTCATTTCGCAATTTGGTGAGGGACCGCTTCAGCAAAAACTCAGCGCTGGCGATTTGCATTTTTTAGCAGATGCAGAAGTATCTAAAGGGGGCGCTGGGACTGGCCCAAGTCCTCACGAGTATCTGGGTGCAGCCTTAGCTGCTTGTACGTCGATGACTTTGAAGATGTACGCTAGCCGTAAAGACATGAAACTAGAAAATGCGATTGTGACTGTAGATATTGACCGCGCTAATGATGTTGAAACATTCTCACGTGAGATTCAATTACTAGGAAACTTAAGCGCAGAAGAAAAAGAGCGCTTATTAGAGATTGCTCATAAGTGCCCTATTCATAAGGCCTTGGCTGGCCAGATCGAAATAAAAACCCAGCTGGTAAATTAATACGAGCTGGGTTTGGTGTAGCTGCAGCCTTTAAGACCGCGGCGGTATTGCCAATAAGATATTGAGCTAATTAGTTAGGTGCCTTAGCCGGCTGATTATTTTTTCCAGCGTTATATCCAGAGTTGTATTCAGAGGCTTGCTCTTTCTTGTAGGCATCATATACATAGCCAGATGCTGCGCCCACTGCTGCACCACCAACTGCACCCCAGATAGGGTTACCGTGGAAGATTGCAGTGCCGACAGCACCAGCAGCTGCGCCAATACCTGCACCAGAAAGTGTACGTTGTTCAGTATTGTTCATGTTGGAGCAAGCAGTGATTGCTAAAGTTGCTGCGGTAATTGCGATAATTTTTTTCATCTCAACTGATCCTTTAAATATGTATTGGTTTGACTAAACTTCTTAGTTTATTTTCTGGCGCAAGGAAAGCGCGTTGATAAGAAACCTAAGAAAACGCCTGATGCTGGCTTATCAGCAACTTGCGGAGTGCTTTGCGCAAACTTCACAAAATCACCAATGACTTCATCACGTGCTGGAGCTGGTTGCTTCACGCAGATAAAAGGTTTTGCGCGTTGTGGATGACGGGTTGCTAAATAGGTTTCATAAACAGCACTGGTAAAGCCTACACAGAAACTACGAGACTCTGGGCTTGCAGGAAGTTTGCAGGTATTGGCAAGTTCTTGGGTGCTCAATACCTTGATAGTTTCTTGTGCTTGCGCAAGGCCAGAAAATGCGGCCATAGCGGTTAATGCAATGAGGATTTTTTTCATGGGTTCTCCCTTAGGTGTATGTAAATCGATGATAAACCATAAAATTCCTGCCGCATTAGCTAGTCAGGCTAATTGATAGTGCGCTCTCAGCACTTCGTACCTCATCATTAGTCTGATTCATACCTATAATGAGTTATGGCTATATTTGAACTAGACGGAAACGCCCCGCAATTAGCTGCGGGCGCTTGGGTTGCTGAGAGTGCAGAAGTGATCGGTACGGTGGTGCTTCATCAAGGTGTGAGCATCTGGCCTAAGGCGGTAATTCGTGGTGATAACGATCTCATTCAAATCGGGGAAGGTAGTAATGTGCAAGACGCCTCTGTTTTACACGCCGACCCTGGCTACCCACTCATTATTGGTAAGAACGTCACGGTTGGTCATCAGGTGATGTTGCATGGTTGCCATATTGGCGATGGTAGCCTGATCGGTATTGGCGCAGTCATTTTAAATGGCGCCAAAATTGGTAAAAACTGTTTGGTTGGTGCGGGCGCGCTTGTTACTGAAGGAAAAGAATTTCCGGATGGTTCGATGATTTTGGGAACTCCTGCCAAGGCTGTCAAAGAGCTTACGTCAGAGCAGATTGCTGACATACACGACATCGCTGGACGTTACGTTAAAAATGCACAGCGCTATGTAAAGACCTTGAAAAAAATCTCCTAACTTTCTACTTTTCCTAGTTTGTTATTTTTGCGGTGGAGTAACGGGGTTTAATCCTTCCGCATCTATTTGCTTTTCCCAGGATGCATTGATAAATGCAGGTAATTGCATACACTCATGAAAAATCCTCATTAGTGTTGGGTAGGGGCTAAGATCTACCTTTGCACTGAGTGCATTAAATATCTGAGGTATTAAACAAACATCGATTAACCCTGGTTGATTACCATATGCAAATTTACCAACCCTAGAGTCAGCGCTTAATTGTTTTTCAAGACTGGCAAGCCCCACTTGGATCCAGTGCGCGTACCACTCATCTTTTGCTTCGCTACTAATACCTAGTTTTCTGATGAGATAGCGCAGTACACGTAAATTATTAATGGGGTGAATATCGCTAGAAATATCCATTGCAATAGAGCGCACCCAAGAGCGATCAATTGCTATTTTTGGTAACAGAGCAGGATGAGGCTGCAGCTCTTCAAGATATTCAATGATCGCTAAGGATTGGTGAATCTTGATTTCGTCAGTTTCATACAAAGGGACTAGGCGATTAGCATTTTTGTTGCTATAGGATTCGCTTAATTGCTCACCACCATTTTTGCCTAGATGCACGGGAATAATTTCGTAATCTATTCCCTTGAGATTAAGGGCAATACGCACACGAAATGCGGCAGAGCTGCGCCAAAAGCTATAAAGCTTTGGGATCATATCATTGCCTTATTTATGCTCATAGTTAACAGTATATTGAGGAAGGCTATTTAAGTCATTGTTACTACAAAGTACATTAGACTCATTGCTATGGAAGATATTAATTTTTGGATTGGCATCATTGCCACTATGGCCTTTGCGGTAACAGGTGTCTTAGCTATTGCAGATCGTGGCGTAGATCTCTTTGGTGTTTTGGTATTGGGCCTGATCACTGCCATTGGCGGTGGCACCATTCGCGATATCATTTTGGAGGCCCCAATTTTTTGGTCCGAAAATCAAATCTATGTCTGGCTTGCGCTCGGAGCCAGTGTTATTACCTTCTTTGCAGAATCTTTTTTTACGCAACCGCAAATTTATCGTTGGATGCTTTACATCGATGGTTTTGGTGCCGCACTCTTTGGTATTCAGGGGGCGGATAAGGCCTGGACTATGGGTTATGGTCTACCAGTAGCACCGGTCATTCTGGGTGTTATCACTGCTATTGGTGGTGGATTATTACGCGATGTATTGGCCGGCAGAAAGACACTCATCATGTCGCATGAGCTTTATGCTATTCCAGTAACACTGGGATGTTGTGCATATGTCTTGATACTGAACTTTCTGCCTCAGTATGTGGTTGAGGGTTCTGTGCTTTGCATGCTGGCAACTTTTGGATTACGCGCAGCTGCTATTTATTGGGATCTACGTGTACCCAAAATGTTTATTACTAAAACACGCTAACTGCACTAACGTTGTGCTTATGAGTGTTGAGTAGCCACTTCTTATGTGTAGATAGCTCGGGAAAACCCCCATCCTATTTGATGGGGAATTACCCTAACTAGTGGATTTCTTTGAATTTTTTCAAAGCATAATCAATCCGTTGTTTATTTAATAAAAATAGTTAGGAGTTACTGATGTCAACATCAACTAAAGCAGCCCCAATGACCGCTGAAGAGCGCAAAGTTATTTTTGCCTCCTCTTTGGGTACGGTTTTTGAGTGGTACGACTTTTACTTGTACGGTTCACTTGCAGCAATTATCGCTAAGCAGTTCTTCTCTGGCCTTGATGCTGGTTCTGCTTTCATTTTTGCTTTGCTAGCGTTTGCTGCTGGTTTTATCGTGCGTCCATTTGGCGCGTTGGTGTTTGGTCGCTTGGGCGATTTGATTGGCCGTAAATATACCTTCTTGGTAACCATCTTGTTAATGGGCGGCTCAACCTTCATCGTAGGTATTTTGCCGAACTACGCAACCATTGGCGTTGCTGCTCCAGTGATCTTGATCGCATTACGTATGCTGCAAGGTTTGGCTTTGGGTGGTGAGTACGGTGGTGCCGCTACCTATGTTGCAGAACATGCACCTCATGGTCGTCGTGGCGCATACACAGCTTGGATTCAGACAACCGCTACTCTTGGCTTGTTCTTATCCTTACTGGTGATTTTGTTCACACGTGAATTCACTGGTCCAGATTTTGATGTTTGGGGTTGGCGCGTTCCTTTCATCGTTTCTATCGCATTGTTGGCGATCTCTGTCTGGATTCGTTTGTCCATGAATGAGTCACCAGCATTTAAGAAGATGAAAGAAGAAGGCAAATTATCTAAAGCACCTTTGTCTGAGTCATTCGGTCAATGGAAGAACCTGAAAGTGGTGCTCTTGGCGTTGTTTGGTCTAGTTGCTGGTCAAGCGGTGGTTTGGTACACCGGTCAGTTCTACGCTTTGTTCTACCTCACTCAAGTGTTGAAAGTAGATGCGAAGACTGCAAACTTATTGATTGCGGGATCATTGGTCATCGGCACACCATTCTTTGTGATCTTTGGTAGCTTGTCTGACAAAATTGGCCGTAAAGTCATCATCATGGGCGGTTTGTTATTGGCTGTCATTACTTACATTCCTAACACCCCAGTTTCCGTGTTCAATGGTTTAACCCACTTTGCTAATCCAGCATTGGAAAAGGCAATGGCAACTGCACCAGCAACGATTACTGCTGATGTGAGTGAATGTACTTTCCAATTCAACCCAACAGGTACTGCGAAGTTCACTAGCTCTTGCGATATTGCAAAACAAGTGATGGCTTCGAACTCTGCTAGCTACACTACCGTTCCAGCTCCCGCTGGATCGGTTGCTGTTGTGAAAATTGGCGATACAGAAATTGCTGGCTACACACCAAAAGGCATGGATCCTGCTGATGCAAAAGCGAAAGATGCTGAGTTCAAGAAAGCCATTCGTGATGCGTTGAATGCTGCTAGCTACCCAGCTAAGGCAGATCCAACCCAAATGAATTATGTAATGCTGACTATTTTGCTAACCATACTGGTGATGTTGGCAACCATGGTTTATGGTCCAATCGCTGCCATGTTGGTTGAGATGTTCCCAACTCGCATTCGTTATACCTCCATGTCTTTGCCATACCATATTGGTAACGGTTGGTTCGGTGGCTTGTTGCCAACGATCTCGTTTGCCTTGGTAGCGCAAAACGGTAATATTTACTACGGTCTCTGGTACCCAATCATCATCGCTGCGGTGACATTGGTAATCGGTACTCTGTTTGTTAAAGAAACCAAAGACGTAGATATCTATGCACGTGACTAAGTAGATTAACTAAGATTCTTTAGTCTGTATCAAGTAAAAAACCCGATCAGGAATGGTCGGGTTTTTTATTCCCATAAATCTTTTTGATTGCGGTTGTTTAAGAGTTTGTGATTTTGCTCGGCAATAGAAATATCGCGTGATCCAGGAACTAAGGTGATTTCAGCACCAGCACTTAATACTCCAGGTTTTAATACCCGTAAATACCAGCCACTGAAGCCCGATTGCAGCATTGCTTTACTTGCACCTTTATAACCAACAGCGGCGTTGAATTTGAAGCAAGGTTCGCGGAGTTTTACGACTGCGAATTCAAGTTCGCCAATGATGAGTTTATCTCCAACAAATATCTCTGTTTCTAATAAGCCTTCGATCGTAAAGTTCTCGCCAATCGCACCATATTGCAGATCAACTGGCTTCTTTGTTTCACGAGTGAGCAATTGATTCCAAAAGGCATAGTGTTCTGCTGGATAAACATAAATGGCTTTTTCTATGCCGCCATGTACCGATAGATCGGCTTGCTCATCACCCTGAACTCCAAGCGCCGTAATTTTTACGGGGATAGGGTTTTTTTGATCGCTCACTACTTTTTTGTGGATCGCTGAAGCAACCGACTTGTAATCAGGATGGTGATTACCAAATAAAGGAGCTACTTTACCAGCCGATATTGACAGAAGTCTCATGAGATAGAGGGGGCTTAGATATTCATTAGTAACGGCAGCGGGCATCACTCTTGTGCTTGGTGAAATACACAATCAGATCCGCCTCAGACTTATATTGGGTGTAATAAATCACTGCACGTGCATCACTTTTGTACTTTGTGTAAAACCAAACCCCAGGCTCGTTGTCACTAGAGTATTGGGTGTCGTACACAATGCAGTTTGCTTCGGATTGATATCTGGTAACAAAGACCTTGGCGCTGGCTTCAGATGGGTAATTGGTAACGAAGATTTGAGCTGCAGAAGCATTCATTAGGGAAAAACCACCCAAAATCGGCAAAAGCAGGAGTTTTAGGGCTTGTTTTTTCATTCCCCTATATTACGGTTTCTGGCCTAAGTCGTTACAGAATGGGGTAGATTTGCTACAATCACACCTTCGGCGAATTAGCTCAGCTGGTTAGAGCGACGGAATCATAATCCGCAGGTCCGGGGTTCAAATCCCTGATTCGCCACCAAATCTAAAGGCCATTGCCCCTCGGCACTGGCCTTTTTCTTAGGGTGCTTGGTAATGGCTAAATTTTGGAACTTTGTAATTTTCCAGCTTGGTTGGTTTGCCTGTGTCCTAGGCGCAGCCAATCACAACGTGCTTTGGGCAGTGCTTGCTACTTTGGCCTATATCGCTTTCCATACCTGGCGTTCACCTTCCCCTAAAACAGAAATGAGTCTTTTATTCAAAGTCTTTATTTTTGGCCTCTTTGCTGACACCCTCATCATGCATTTGGGATATCTGAATTTTGGGGATGATTGGCCATCGCCATATTTATCCCCTCTTTGGATGTGGGTGCTCTGGGTCTTGGTTGCAACTACGATTAATAGTTCCTTGACTTGGTTGCGCGGTAGACCTGTTTTAGGGGCTATTTTGGGGGGAATTGCAGGTCCAATGTCCTATGAGGCAGGCATTCGGATGGGTGCTGGCGGATGGGCTCCAGGCGGTCAAATCATTGGATTTATCTTGGTAGGAGTGGTTTGGGCGATAGCGATACCCCTATTTTTCTACTGGGATCGGACTCCAATCGAACTTGACCTAGTAAAAAATCCGTAAATTTCCCTAAAAAGTCGCTTGCAAAGACTACTGTTTTTATATACAGTAACTTCTGAGTTGTTAAACAGTCAATAAAACTTCGGGAAAAAGCCCAGCACATAGCGAAAAGGAATTAAAAATGGCCTTGGATGACAAAAGAAAATCAGCCTCTTCAGAATTTGAAGGAATGAGCGGAGACAAGCAAAAAGCACTAACAGCAGCACTGGCACAAATTGAGAAGCAGTTCGGTAAGGGTTCAATCATGAGATTGGGCGATGCCGAAATTAGCGAAGATATTCAGGTGGTATCGAGTGGTTCACTTGGATTAGATATTGCACTTGGAGTTGGCGGTCTTGCACGCGGTCGTGTGATTGAGATCTACGGCCCAGAATCTTCAGGCAAAACAACATTGACCTTGCATGCGATTGCAGAAATGCAAAAGCTCGGTGGTACTTGTGCATTCATCGATGCGGAGCACGCTTTGGATGTACAGTACGCATCACGTCTTGGTGTGGATGTCAATAATCTTTTAATCTCTCAGCCTGATACTGGCGAGCAGGCTTTAGAAATTGCAGACGCATTAGTGCGTTCAGGTTCTATTGATTTAATCGTGATCGACTCTGTAGCCGCATTGGTTCCACGTGCTGAGATTGAAGGTGATATGGGTGATTCGTTGCCTGGCTTACAGGCGCGTTTGATGAGCCAAGCCTTACGTAAGTTGACTGGTGCGATTAAGCGTACTAATACTACGGTGATCTTCATTAACCAGATTCGTATGAAGATTGGTGTGATGTTTGGTTCCCCAGAAACTACCACCGGCGGTAATGCGCTCAAGTTCTACGCTTCTATGCGCTTAGACATCCGTCGTATCGGTAGCATCAAAAAGGGTGATGAGGTTGTAGGCAATGAAACCCGCGTGAAGGTTGTGAAGAATAAAGTTTCCCCTCCATTCCGTGAAGCCATCTTTGACATCATGTATGGCGCTGGTATTTCTAGAGAAGGCGAAATCATTGATATGGGTGTTGAAGCTGACCTCGTTGAAAAGTCTGGCTCTTGGTATAGCTATAACGGTGATCGTATTGGCCAGGGTAAAGACAATGTACGTGAGTTCTTAAAAGAGAACCCAGCTATTGCTAAAGATATTGAAGCAAAAATTCGTGAGAAGTTAGGTGTGAAGTCTGGTTCAGCAGTTGTTACTGATGTGCTGAGCGAAGAGGAAGTCGAATAATTGCGTTGAATCATTCAATGTCAGAATTAAGCAGTAGTAAGAAGATCAAACAAAGCCCGAGTCTCAAAGCTCGGGCTTTGCGCCTTTTGTCGTTGAGGGAATATAGCCGCAAGGGTTTGGCTGCAAAATTAGCTGAATCAGAAGCGAGGTGGAGCAAGCTAGGGGCCGACCAAGCTGAGCAAACTCCGGAATCCAGAAGCGCTCAGATTGAGGCGGTGTTAGATGATTTTGAGGCAAGGGGCTGGTTATCTGATGAACGTTTTGCTGAGTCTTTGGTGCGTCGTCGCAGTGAGCGGTATGGGATGCGCAAGATTGCTGATGAGCTTGAAAAGGCGGGAGTCGATTCTAAGCAGTCGGCCAAACTCCTCGGTGCTCTTAAGGAGACAGAATTTCAGCGAGCTTTTGATCTTTGGACCAGAAAATACGGCATACCTGCTCAAGACCAAAAAGAGAAAGCCAGGCAGTATCGGTTTTTAGCTTCTAAGGGTTTTAGCTCTGAAGTTGTTGGGAAAGTGCTTGGCGGTCAAAGTCCTGATTAGGGCTATTACGGATCAGGAAACCCTAATTGCGGCATTGCAGCATGATAGACTTACGAGGTCGGTCAAGCCGCTCACATTTATTCAAATTTGGCTAATTTAGCCATTTCTAAGGTAAGCATGGGATCAAGGCAACATCGGTTTTACTAATCCTTATTGCTTGCTAAAAAAGATACCGTTTCGGAGTCATTATGAAAATTCACGAGTACCAAGGCAAAGAACTTCTTCGCCAATTCAATGTGCCAGTTCCCAACGGCATTCCCGCTTTTAGTGTTGATGAGGCAGTTAAAGCTGCTGAAAAACTCGGCGGCCCAGTATGGGTTGTAAAGGCACAGATACATGCTGGTGGTCGTGGTAAAGGCGGTGGCGTGAAATTAGCAAGAAGCATGGATGAAGTGAAGAAATATGCTTCTGAAATTTTGGGCATGCAGCTCAAGACGCATCAAACTGGACCAGAAGGTCAAAAAGTGAATCGCCTCCTTATTGAAGATGGCGCCGATATCAAAAAAGAGTACTACTTCAGTATCGTTACAGACCGTGGAACACAGAAAAATGTGATCATGGCCTCTAGTGAGGGCGGGATGGATATTGAGGAAGTTGCGGAATCTCATCCAGAAAAAATTATCAAAGTATTTGTTGATCCAACCCTTGGTTTAACAGATGCAGATTGCGACATTGTTGCTAAAGGTATTGGTGTTCCAGAAGCATCAATCCCAATGGCACGTGATGTATTTAAAAACTTGTACAAGACTTACTGGGATACCGATGCTTCATTGGTTGAGATCAATCCATTGATTCTGGAAGGTAATGGCAAGATCAAGGCCTTGGATGCAAAGTTCAACTTTGATCCAAACGCATTATTCCGTCATCCAGAAATCGTCGCTTACCGTGATATCGACGAAGAGGATGCTGCTGAAATCGAAGCTTCTAAATTTGACCTTGCCTATATTTCATTGGACGGCAATATTGGTTGTTTGGTGAACGGTGCAGGCTTGGCGATGGCTACGATGGACACCATTAAGTTGTTTGGTGCTGAGCCAGCAAACTTTTTGGATGTTGGTGGTGGTGCTACAGCAGAAAAAGTAACTGAAGCATTCAAGATCATGTTGAAGAACAAGAGCGTTGAAGCTATTTTGGTCAACATCTTCGGCGGCATCATGCGTTGTGACGTGATTGCTGAGGGTGTTGTTACTGCATGTAAAGCAGTTAACCTCACAGTACCTTTGGTTGTGCGTATGAAGGGCACAAATGAAGAGTTGGGCAAGAAGATTCTTGCAGACTCTGGTTTGCCAATTATCAGCGCTGATTCAATGGCTGAAGCTGCTACTAAGGTAGTTGCTGCTGTTGCCAAAAACAAATAATCCAGGAATTTCAATATGTCTATTTTGATCAATAAAAACACCAAAGTCATTACACAGGGCATTACTGGTAAGACTGGTCAGTTCCATACTGAAAAATGTCAGGAATACGCAAACGGCAAAAACTGTTTTGTTGCCGGTGTTAATCCTAAAAAAGCTGGCGAGTCTATTTTTAATATACCTATTTATGGGACTGTTAAAGAAGCTGCTCAGCAAACCGGTGCAACTACTTCTGTTATCTATGTTCCGCCTCCAGGCGCTGCGGCTGCAATCTGGGAAGCTGTTGAGGCTGACCTCGACTTCGTCATCTGTATTACTGAAGGCATTCCGGTACGTGACATGCTTGAAGTGCGTAACAAGATGCACGCTAAAGAAGCAGCTGGCGGCAAGAAGACTTTATTGCTCGGCCCTAACTGCCCTGGCATCATTACTCCAGACGAAATCAAGATCGGCATCATGCCTGGTCATATTCATAAAAAAGGCCGCATCGGTGTTGTTAGCCGTTCCGGTACTTTGACTTATGAAGCAGTTGGTCAATTGACATCCATTGGTTTAGGCCAGTCCACAGCAGTAGGTATTGGTGGCGACCCAATTAATGGTTTGAAGCACATCGACATCATGAAAATGTTTAACGAAGATCCAGAAACTGATGCTGTGATCATGATCGGTGAAATCGGCGGTCCAGATGAAGCGGAAGCTGCTCGTTGGTGCAAAGATAATATGAAAAAGCCAGTAGTCGGCTTTATTGCCGGCGTTACAGCGCCTCCAGGCAAACGTATGGGTCATGCGGGTGCTTTGATTTCTGGTGGTGCTGATACTGCGGATGCCAAGCTTGCTGTTATGGAAGAGTGTGGCTTCAAGGTAACAAAGAACCCTTCAGAGATGGCTGTTTTATTAAAGGCAATGTTGTAATTTGTAGCAAGGAATAAAGAAAAGGATGCTGTTAATCCAGCATCCTTTTTTGTAATACCAGGTATCTAAAATAAAATAAAAAAGCAGGGAGACGACTTATGGATTTTTCAGTATTTTCAGGGCCAGCATTTTGGGCTGCACTCCTATCAATTATTGTTGCTAATATTTTATTGTCAGGTGATAACGCGGTCGTGATTGCTCTAGCGTCACGTAATTTGCCGCCTTCACAGCAAAAGAAGGCAATTTTCTGGGGTAGTGCAGCAGCGATTATCTTGCGCGTCATTCTGACAATTACGGCTGTGCAACTCTTATCCCTTCCTTACTTAAAAATTGTTGGGGCGATATTGCTCATTTACATTGGCGTACAACTTCTTGCTGATAGCGATGATGAAGCAGACATGGAAGGCCACTCTAATATCTGGGGTGCGATACGTACAATTTTGGTAGCTGATTTAGTAATGAGTTTGGATAACGTGATTGCTGTTGCCGCGGCCGCTCAAAAAGGTCCGGAAGAGACTCGCCTGATTCTTCTCATTCTTGGTTTGGGCCTCTCTATCCCACTGATTATTTTTGGTAGCACGATGTTGCTAAAAGTAATGGATCGCTTCCCTATTATCATTACTCTGGGTGCTGGCTTATTAGGTCTGCTTGCTGGTGGAATGTTGGTTGAAGACCCCGCCATTAAAGACACGATTCAAGCCGGCATGGAAGATGCTCATATGATTTTTGAGGGTATCGGAGTCGCTATCGTACTTTTGGTGGGCACTTATCTCAAAAAGAAGAGCAACAATCAAGAGGCTGCGTAATTACTCCGCACAAAATCAGAAAAGCCGGCTAAATAAGCTGGCTTTTTTATTGCCTGTTTCCTTGTGGATGATGACACAAAATCGGATCATGCAGTATTTCACCCTAGGAGACCAAAGATATGCAGAGTAAAAACTTGCACAATATTCAAGAGTTAGAAATCGATCAAGAAACTGGCTTTACCTTGATTGAAGTGATGGTAGTTGTTGCCATCATTGGCATTTTGGTTGCGGTGGCTGTACCGCAATATCAAGACTACATTGCGCGCAGTCGTGTGGTGGAGGGTATGAATTTATCCTCTAGCGCCAAGCTTGCCGTGACAGAAGCATTTGCAAGTCGTGGTACGGTTGCCATGGATGAAGCCACGAGTGGTTCATTTACTTTTACTCCAACCCGCAGCGTGAAGTTAATTGAGGTTACTCCTTCGGGGGCGATCGCCATTGACTATCAAGTTAGTGTTGCGCCTGAAGGCAAGAACACCTTACATCTGGTTCCCACCAACGAGCCCGATGCTAATGTGCCTAAGCCCCTAGACTTATCAAAACCGGAGGGATCTACATGGGCGGGTGGCTGGTCGTGCAGATCTACGCAAACAAATCTGATTCCTCAGCTACTGCCTTCAGAGTGCAGAATTAGTAAGTAAATACAAAGGAAATAAAAACGCCGCTTATGAAGCGGCTTTTTTATTGCTTAATTTAGTCATTCAAGCACCCACCTATAGTAGGGCGGTTATCATTTCAAGCATATGACAGGTAATAAACAAACGCCCCATCAGCACCCTAAATATAGACCCGATATCGATGGGTTGCGTGCAATAGCTGTTTTATCTGTTGTTGCTTTCCATGCTTTCCCAGAATGGATTCCAGGAGGGTTCATTGGGGTTGATATTTTTTTTGTTATTTCTGGTTTCCTAATCTCAACTATTATTTTTGAAAATTTGGAAAGAGCTACCTTTAGTTTTGCGGACTTCTATAGTCGAAGAATTAGACGAATCTTTCCCGCGCTAATTTTGGTTTTATCAGCATCAATCCTATTCGGCTGGTTTATGTTGACACCGCTTGAGTATGACAAGTTGGGTCAGCATGTAGTTGGAGGTGCGGGGTTTTTTTCAAACTTTATACTTTGGAAAGAGTCTGGATATTTTGATAGCGCTGCCAACCTAAAGCCCCTGCTGCATTTATGGTCGTTGGGAATAGAGGAACAGTTTTACATCTTTTGGCCCTTGTTAGTATGGTTTATTTGGCGGTGGAAAAATAAATTATGGATGCTCATTGGATTTTTAATTGTAAGTTCGATGGCTATCAATATTGCACTTGTTAGCTCTAATCCCGTTGCTGATTTTTACTCTCCGTTTAGTAGGTTTTGGGAGTTATTAATAGGTGCCACAATTGCCTATTTGCAAATATACAAAAAAGACCTAGAAAAAATATTTCAAAAATTTGCCAATATTTTTTCAATTTCTGGTTTGATTTTGATTTTCCTGTCTCTTGGAATACTAGATGGCGGGGCTAGATTTCCAGGGTGGTTGGCGCTACTTCCAACCTTGGGAGCAGCCCTTATCATTTTTTCGGGAAAAGAGGGATGGGTTAATCACAGAATACTTTCTCACCCAGTCTTAGTTTGGGTTGGCTTGATAAGCTTCCCATTATATTTATGGCATTGGCCTTTACTGAGCCTTAGCAGAATGATTCAGGGTAAGTTTCCAACTGGACTGATGGCTTTATACCTTGTGATTATCTCGATTGCATTGGCTTGGCTAACCTTTATTTTTCTTGAAAGAAAAATTAGGTTCGGGCGTAGAGATAAGTTTTATACATTGCTTCTAGTCTTAATGATGTTGCTGATTGGGGTAGCTGGCTATGTAATTAAAACCTTAGATGGGATTGAATCTAGATTCTCTATCAAACCTTTAGAGATTCATTCTGGTGAGTTTGATTGTCATAATCAAGATAACGGAAAGCCACCATGCGTATTCGGCAATCTTGCCTCTGATAGATTAATTGTGATCTATGGAGATAGTCATGCTGGCCATCTCACGAATGCCTTGAATCAGGCTCTTGGAAAGGACTATAAATTAATGTTCTTTGGTGAAAACTGTTATTTGACAAAAAGGGAAAATAATCGCCCTGAATGTCGAATTAGATTAGAAGAAATGAGGCGACTATCTTCGGAAAAAATTTACGCTGTCATTCGTTCGCAACGATGGGAAAAGCATACACTTTTTGATGAGAGTTCAATTAAAAGTGGTGTTATTGAGGCTTCTGAGACTTATGGACTTTCTCCTGAAAAGATTATCATTGTTGGCTCAACTGAAGAGATTGCCTCTGATTGTGAGTTTGCAGGGTACTACATACCCCTGAGGCGATTTAAATGCCCGATAAATAAGGCATCAGAGTCCTACAATAAACTTTTTATGTCAGTAACGAGAGGCATGAGTCTTCCTGAAAATGTTTATTTTGTTTATCCCTACGATAAGCTTTGTCCAAATGATGTTTGCGAGCCAATTCGAGGCACGGTATCGAACTACGATGACAATCATCATCTAACACAAGATGGTGCGATGCTGGTGATGCCTGATATTGCCCAAATTTTAAATAAATAATTTATATGACAGCTTGAGTGCTTGGGGGTCTGGAGATGATCTCAAGCACTTGCTTAGAGACTGTGACATAGGCATTTATCTATATCCGTAGTATGGTCCTGTGCCAGCATTAGTACTCAATTTGCCAGCAATTCCAAAAAATACAGTCTTGCCATAGAAAAAAGGTATACCCCAATCAAATAGACTTGGTTCGTTACCCGCTAAATTCGAGAAAGCATAGTTATTAGTTGCAAATAGAGAATCAGCATTGGCAACTGAAAAATTAATAGTT
>Ga0214192_1000222_pt1 | contig 35739 bp, 32 predicted proteins | sample TroBogEpilimnion_44_FD_153030 | JGI IMG/M metagenome (GOLD analysis project Ga0214192, IMG submission 153030) | Freshwater microbial communities from Trout Bog Lake, WI - 29JUL2008 epilimnion | ecosystem: Environmental > Aquatic > Freshwater > Lake > Epilimnion/Euphotic zone | place: Trout Bog... | reverse complement strand
GTGTTAACTAAATTATCACTCTTTTTTTCTTTTGAAAGTGGACTTCTCTTCTGGCGCAGGGGTGGACTAGTATGCTTGGCGCAGATTCTTTTTTAGTGGACTAGTATGCTTGGCGCACAACAGCAAAAAGATCATTAGCTGAAATTGACCAAAATTGCTTATAATTACTTGCAAACCACCAACAAAAGCTAATATATAAAACAATCCAATAATCCAAAATACTGAAATAAATTTATCGCTTCTAAAAGTTGAGGGCCAAATTGGATAAGTTAAGAAGGCAGAAGATGATAATAATACAGAATGATATATAAATTCTATAATTTTACTATATTGTTGGCGAATTTCTATAGGTAAGGAATACATAGTAGAAAAAACTGCAATAATACAAAATATTCCAAAAATAGAGTAAACCGATTCATTGGTAGGGTTATTATTTCGACAAAAAATTAATAAATCAAAAGTCTTGACCTGGTTTATATAATACTCCCATCGTTTACGACGTTCTTTTTTTACTATTTCAAATGTTCCACCATCCTTTATTCCTACCCAACCTCCTGGCTCTTTAAATAGATAGTGACTACCAATTAAAAATACTAAATTAGCTAACATACCGGGAATTACGCTATCTACTCCTGTAGCTTCCATCCACAATATTCTCCAGGCAATCACAGCGCATAATCCTGCTATTATGCCAATTAGTACTGCCTTTGCTGAGCTACGAAATCCCAATATTGCCAAAAGAAATGGAACCGTTACTACTGGTAAATAAAAATTACTTACTAGCAAGAATATACTAAGCAAGCCTTTCATATAAAAAGCTAAACTGAAAGCTAGAATGCCTATAATTATTGAACAAATATAGGAAAAATATAAATTATATTTTTCTGTTATATCATAACCAAAAGACTTCTTTATATCATATGACAACGTTACCGTGGCTGCATTTAAATATGAATCAGCGGTCGACATTGCCATAGCTATAATGCCAATTGCAATAAGACCTTTAAAGCCAGATATATATGTATAGTTATCTATTATATAGGATAATAATTGGGTTGGTTCTAAAGTAGGATTATTAGTTATTAATAAAATACCGATCCAAAAAAATAATATTGAAATAGCCAGCCTTACCATAGTTGCTATAAAAAAAGAACTAGCCACTTGAGCAGTATCCTTTGCCATTGATACTCGTTGAAAAATAGCGGGGTTAAATGATGGGATAATAAAGTAAAATGCCAATCCTATTGAGCCCCAAAATTTATAATGGTTAGGGTCGGTTAGCTGGGTATAATCAAATAACTCGTGTTGGGAAATTGTATGGAATACAATTGAGGGATCACTAAAATTACCCCAGATAATCAAAGCAATGATCGGTATTACTGTACCAAAGGTAAAAAACTGAATTACGTCCGTAAACGTAACAGCTTTTATTCCCCCAAATGTTGAATAAATTATAAGCACAAGGCTACTGGCAACAGTAGCATAAAAGCTAGATAAACCAAAAAACAACTGCAATATTGTTGCAGCAACCTTAAATTGTGCTGCTAACTTACCAATACAATTAAATACACTAGAGATCGAAGTAATAAATCTAACTTTTTGACCGTATAAATTACCCATAGCATCAGCTATAGATAATGTCCCTAAAAATTCTCCCATTCGGGGGGCAAGGAAATAACAAATTATCAGGCAGCTAAATATATCCCCTAACATACCCGGAACCATATAAAATAACCCCCCTTTATATACCTCTGAAATATCTGTTAAAAATGCACTCCCACTGATCCACGTTGCTATTAATGTCGCCGAAATGGTGAGAGTAGAAAAATTTCTATCACCTATGGCATACTGCTTAATGGTTCTTACGCCCCTGCTAGAAAATATTCCAATCACAAGCGTAGCAATTAAAAATACCGTAAAAATTACAGCATCTACATTAAAATTCATAAAGAAATTAATTATAAGTTAATAAAGATTATATTACATATGTATAAAACATTTATTTAATAGTTGCAATATTATAAATTAGACCCTAAAGGTTGATAAAAATTATTTTGAATAATTGATAAGTTAAATATTCTGCTTCAATTCCTAGTTAATGGTTTGTAACGTTATTAAAACACTGGAATTCAATATCTTTATAAAGTCATCCCAAGAAATGTAAATTACTTATTCTTTCTATGTATATTGCTTTAACTAAAGCTACATCTGTGATGCCATTTATGCTTGTTAGAACTACTTTGCCATGACCAAAGCCAAAATCATTTTTAAAATCATAAACCGCTCCAATCACAGTAAGTTTCCCAGAATCAATCCTTGATTTATATTTTTGTATCGCTATTTGAACCTGATAATTTATATTTTCTATGATTGCATCCTCAAGGCAAGATGCAGTAATTTTTATAGTACTTAATTCTTTATTTATAAACTCTGATTCAGTTTTCGTACCATTCAGTGCAGCCGTTACCGCCCCGCAATCTGAATGACCAATAATAAGTAAAAAAGGCGTATTAAGAATTTCTATGCCAAAATCAATAGACCCTTCGCAAGTAGAAAGTTGGTTACCTATATTTCTTATAGCAAATACACCATTCTGAGGTGTTTTATCAAACGATTCCATTTGGACTCGGGAATCAGAACACTTTAAAATTGTTAGATTTGGGGTCTGGCTATCATGAAATTTAGCAAAAAATTTATCATCATGAACCGATGAAAATTCTTCATTAGTATCAAATAATTCTTTTAAAAACAGCAATAATCTTGGGTTATCTGGTAGATTCATAGACTAACCTCTTGTAAGAAAAATACATGTACCTTTAGCATATAGACCACTTACAGAAAAATAGCAATTAAAAATCCTTAAAACAAGCCTTCTTAGATTGACCGAGGCTTGCTAAACACTGCAAAATAATTAACATCTATATCATCTGAAAGTTGCCACTCTTGTCCTACAATTGAAAAAACCAGCCCCTTTAACTCTTCAATTCTTAAATCAGTCTTTTGAGACATTTTGACTAGTTCAGATGGTTTTATGAATTTGGTATAATTATGGGTTTGAACCGGCACCCAACGAAGTACATATTCTGCTGCAACAATAGCTAGTAAATAAGATTTTGCCGTTCTATTAATCGTTGAAGTAATAAGAAGCCCTCCAGGTTTTAGTAATTTTGCCAAATTCATTGTAAAATCACTCGGGTTAGCAACGTGTTCTAACACTTCAAGACATAATATTATATCATATTTTTTATCACAGTTGATGTGCTGCTCAATTGTTGTGTTAAGATAATTTATGCTTAATTTATGTTCTTTTGCATAAAATTTAGCAGCTCTAACATTATATTCATTGGCATCCAACCCCGTAACTTTAAAACCAAGGTGGTACATAGGAACAGAAATTAATCCCCCGCCCGATCCTACATCAAGTAGCTCAAAGGCACTTATGTCTGATATATTAAAATGCTGCTTTATTTTGGCAGTAATATAATCAACACGAATTGGATTAATTTGATGTAATGTTTTAAACTCACCTTCACTATCCCACCACTCTCTATGAGTTTTATTAAATTTATTCAGCTCTTCCTGATCTATAGAGGATGTTGTGGTCATTATTACGGTCCCATACTTAATAAATGTATATTAATCTAAAAACTTATATATGTAAATTTTTACTCTTCAAAATATACTATCAAGATGTTATAGTCAGGCAATTCAGAAAGTTGATATATTTATGGGAATTATTGTACAGAAATTTGGTGGCACCTCTGTCGCTAATCTTACTAGAATTAGAAATGTTGCAAACCATATTAAAATGCAACTCGACTCAGGAAATCAAGTAATTGCAGTCGTTTCAGCTATGGCAGGAGCAACAAATTATTTAATTACTCAATGCACTGAATTATCAAGACTAGATGAACTAAATTCATTACAAGAATATGATGCTGCAGTTGCAAGCGGTGAGATAGTTACTTCAGCTCTACTGGCTCTACAACTACAATCTATGGGAATTAGAGGCAAATCTCTCCAAGGCTGGCAAGTGCCAATAGAAACAACAAAATCGCATGGTAACGCTAACGTAGTTAACATAAATTCCGATAAACTAAATAAATTACTTAGCCAAGGGATAACACCAATAATTACTGGGTTTCAAGGGGTATCTATTGATGGAGATATAACAACCCTTGGCAAAGGAGGATCAGATACAACTGCTGCCCTCCTTGCTGCTGCTGTAAATGCCCAAAGTTGCGATATATATACCGATGTTGATGGTATTTATACAGCTGATCCACGGGTAGTGCATGGAGCTAGGAAAATTGATGTTATAAATATTGATGAGTTATATGCTTTATGCTCTGCTGGAGCAAAGGTTCTTCATCCAAGAGCAGCTTTAGCTGCAAAGCGTTATGGTTTTAAACTAAGAATTCTATCCTCTTTTAACAACCTTGAGGGAACAACTACCACGACTGGGATAAACAATATGGAAAATCGACAAATCACCGCCATTACCTCCAATAAAAATTTGTTAAAAATAGAAATAGAGCATAAAGTGCAGAACTTTGCTCATATTTTTGAAGATTTTATGAAAGAACAAGTATCGATTGAACAAACCTTTAGTTTTGGGAAAGATACTTCAATTATTATAGCTAATTTAGTTGATAAAAATAAATGCGAAAAATTACTTAATAACTTAAAAAACAATTGGCTACTTACAAAATATTCTATTGAAGCAAACATTTCTTCGGTAACCATTGTTGGGTATGGTATAAAGAATGATAGTGGACTTGTTTGGAAAATTATTGAACTTTTAAACAATAACAATGTTAATATATTATCAACAGACTTTTCTGACATCAAGATGTCCCTAGTAGTCAATGATCATGATAATGAAAAGGTAATTAAATTGCTACATGAATATTGTTTTTAACATCCTCTTCAATTCTATAAAAAAAATTGGTCTAAAGTATTGGATTAATAACCCAATAATTGGTATTGTCGCAGCAATTTCTCTGTGCGCTACAATAGTTTTTATTGACGAAATTATTAATCCTACAGGCCATGTCCATATTTATTTTCAAACAACCTTCTGGCTTTGGATGACCGTTTTATTCTCAACATTTGCGGATAGCTATGCGGAGTCAAAAATTGAGCATTATCAAACTCATGATGATTACTACCAAGCAAGTCTTTTAATAAAAAAACTTACCAATATTAAGGACATAAGCAATTTCTCATTCGTGGCTAAAGAAAAAATTAGAGCCGGCAACTTGATCCTTCTAACGAAAGGTGACACAGTACCATTTGATGGAATTATAGTTAAAGGAGCATGTTATGTTAATGAATCTGATTTAACCGGTGTCTTGGGTTTTAATTTAAAAAATTCAGATACCGATAATGTTTTAACAGCAGGAAGTATTATAGAAAGCACTGATCGCATTGTGATGAAAGTTAGCTTTGCCAAGAAGAACTCTTTTTACACAAGGACAGCTCAAGCAATGAAAGCAATTAACAGACAATCATTACCTTCAGAACTTGCCTTGCAAAGAATTATCATAGGCTTCTCAGTATTATTTCTAAGTGTTATATTCACTGTATGGGTTATCGCAAGATATTCTGGGTTTAATATACCTTTAATCTATATACTTGATTTAATTGTTCTGTTGCTGCCCACTACTATTTCAGGACTACAACATGCAATAATTACCTTTAGTACTTCAAAGCTCCAAAAAAAAGGAATTTTTATTCGAGAAAATATTGCTTTAGATAACGTGGTAGATGTTAATATAGTTTTATTTGATAAGACTGGAACAATCACTGTTGGCAAAAGAGAAATGACGGATTTTGTAAACATCTCAGAAATAGATAACGTTAATTTTATAGAATTTTTGTATTTATCCTCATTTTCGGATATTACTCATGAAGGTAAAAGCATTAGACGATTTACAGAACATCATGAAGATTATAAAGAAATTATTATTGATGAAGTTCAATATGAGCCTCTTCCCTTTTCTTCATCCGAGCCCATAAGCGGCTGTAATTATAATGGTATGGAGATTCGTAAAGGCAGCGTAAGATCGATTACACACTATCTTGGTAAAACTATTTCAGATTTACCTGAAAGCATTTTATTAATAACAAAACAAATAGCAACGAACCATGGCACACCACTGTTGCTTACCGTTAATAAAAAAATCGTGGGTGTCATTCACTTAAGGGATCGCTTTCGCAAAGGCATAATGAAACAAATACAAAAATTCCATGATCACGACCTTCATACAATAATAGTTACTGGAGATAATGCTATTACAACCAGATATGTTGCACAAAAAATTGGTATTGAAGAGTTCTACTCTGAATCAACTCCAGAAAAAAAATTAGAGTTAGTCAGAGCGTTCCAACAACAAGGGTACGTAGTTGCGATGTGCGGTGATGGAATCAACGATTCTCTTGCTCTCGCTCAGGCGGACGTGGGGTTCACTTTCACAGATGAGCTATATGAAAATACCATGATAACTGGCAATGTTATTTCAAAAAAACATGATTTATCTAATCTTTTAGAATTAAAAAATATCTGTAAGAAAATGACAGTAAAACGTGGGGTGCTAACAGTTTTTTCCCTTACCTCAGATATAGTAAAGTACTTTGTAATAGTACCTGCCCTGTTTGCTACTGCTTTTCCACCTCTTAATATCCTTAATTTCATGAATTTTCAGTCTCTAGATAGCGTAATTTTAGCTTCTATTATGTTTAATGCATTAATCATCCCCGCTTTAATGCCCTTTATTTTTAGAGACTTTAATAAGCCAAAAAGCCAGTATTCGTTATGGAAGGGAATGTTCCTCTATGGTGTTAGTGGTATAATTTCTCCTTTTATTTTTATAAAGTTAATAGAGATTCTCATCTATAATCTTGGGCTTGTATGACTAGAAAATTTCTATTTGGCATTATTTTATATTTGATTAGCTTATCTCTTACAGCTCTTTATAGTGTTTCTGTTTACATAATAGGCCATAAATTTTGGCCTGAAAATAGTGCTGGTAGCCTTATATATGATAATGATAATAAAGTTCGGGGGTCTTTTCTTCTAAGTCAAAAAATAAACTCTAATAAATATTTTAAAAGCAGAGCTATAGCAAAGATTTATCCAAGTTGTGATGTAGCTCTATACAGTCCTGAATTAAAAAAGTTTTTATTAGAAAGATACAATGAGTCTGATAAGCACGACATAGCTTTTATCACCCCTTCTTCAAGTTTATTAGATCCTTATATTACCACACGAGAAGCATTAAGACAGGCCACAAAAATTGCTCTTGAACGCAAAGTAAACTTAGAAAAAATTACTTCGACAATTCAAAATTTATCTCTAAAAAAATCAGATCCATTTTTTGAACTTGAGATTGTGAATACGACTCACCTTAACGCTTTACTAGATAAGATGGAGTAGTTATATGGTCAAACCTACAATGACTGTGTGATTAGTCACCATAAACACATTAACTGTTCGACTGAACTTAGATTTTAGAATTCTCTTTATTTGCTAAATTGTTGCGAGTTTTTAAGATATATGATAGCATCCGCTTTTTCAACGATCAATTTTTATCATGACAAAAGTAATTACTCGCTTTGCCCCTTCGCCTACTGGCAAACTACACATTGGCAACGTAAGAACTGCTCTAATAAATTGGTTATATGCAAAAAAACATAGCGGAGAATTTATCCTTCGTATGGATGACACGGATTTACTACGTTCCCGCACGGAATATCAAACAGCAATCGAAGAAGATTTAAAGTGGTTAGGATTGAAATGGGACATAGCGTTTAACCAACTTAGTAGAGTAGATAAATACGAAACTACTAAACTTGAGTTGATTACTAAACAGAGGCTGTATCCATGTTATGAGACACCAGAGGAACTAGATATAAAAAGAAAATTTCAATTATCAACCGGTAAGCCTCCAATATATGATCGCGCAGCATTAAACCTATCGCAAACGCAGATTGCTACATATGGAAATCAAGGAAGAAAACCGCATTACCGCTTCTTAATTAATGACGCTGATATAATGTGGCAAGACATGATTAAAGGTGAAATCAGGTATCATGGATCAAAATTAAGTGACCCAGTAATTATTCGTGCTGATGGAAGCATGACTTATATGCTTTGTTCCACAATAGATGATATAGACTATAACATTTCACATGTAATAAGAGGTGAAGATCATGTAAGCAATACGGCAATTCAAATTCAAATGTTTGAGGCTTTGGGAGCAGCTCCCCCTTCTTTTGGTCACTTGAGTCTTGTTAAGTCTAAAGAGGATAAAATTTCTAAACGCGAGGGAGGTTATGACGTTGCTGCTATAAGAGAACAACAAAATATAGAAGCTATGACAATTAATAGTTTTTTAGCATTCATTGGCACATCAAAACCAGTTTGCATAAACAAAAACCTAGACGAGTTGATCAAGAAATTTGATATTAGCACCTATTCAAAAAGCCCAACCACTTATATGCCAGAAGAACTGGAGAACCTTAATCATAAACTAGTAATTACCCTAGAGTTCAATGATATAGAGAGTTACTTGCGAAAAAACAATCTAAATAACGTTGATGAAAATTTTTGGCTTGCAATCAGGCCAAATTTACAAAAACTTTCTGAAATAAAGGAGTGGTGGCAAATTTGTCATGCCCCGATTAGGGCTAAAGGTATTGATCAGTCGCTACTTAATATTGCAGCAAATACTCTCCCTCCGACAATAAATGAATCTACATGGTCTGAATGGACAAAGAGAATTTCAGAAAATAGTGGTAAAAAGGGAAAAGATTTGTATATGCCCCTGCGTCTTGCTCTTACGGGCCAAACTAGCGGCCCAGAATTAAAAACTATACTCCCGCTGCTCACTAGAGATGAGATCTTGTCACGCCTGAGGTAGAAAATATAATATGTTCGTGCCTAACACCAACCAATCATCATGAACGTGATACGGGCTTTTTTTTACATGAGAGGCTAAATCTACATTTAGCCTAATGGGAGTATAAGAATGGTGGGCTTGAGAAGACTTGAACTTCCGACCTCACGCTTATCAGGCGTGCGCTCTAACCAGCTGAGCTACAAGCCCATTCCTAGCGCGCGGATTGTATTATATAACAACAAATTAGTCAAGGATAAATACAAATATTCAAGGCTAAATTTGAATCATTATCAATAATTAGGGTGCTTACTAAAAATATAAGTATAATTGTAGAAAAAACAGCTATCAATATGTTTAAAAATAAATTATAGTGATGAGCTAATATTAGAGTTTAATATTAGCATTCAAAAACATTTAGGTACACATATTATGCAAAAAGGAAAAGTAAAATGGTTTAACGCTAACAAAGGTTATGGCTTCATTGAGCCTAGCGATAAATCAAAAGATGTTTTTCTTCACATCTCAGCTGTAGAACAATCAGGACTTAGAGATCTAAGCGATGGCCAAGAAATTAGTTTCGAAACTGAATCTCAAAATGGCAAAATCTCAGCTATTAATATTAAATTGATCTAATCAATCATTTTTTGATAGAGTCTAAGAAAAGAATATGCAGGTTAATCTGCATATTCTTTTTTTTATTCAATAGGGAAAAGGAAATATCGCTTCAAACCTAGATATAATAGCCTAATTGTCGTGAACTCTCATCATGATAACGGCACTTCTTCTACTCTGCTGCTTCTATTCTATTTATACTAAAAGTCTAACCCAAGCCTCCCAGTCCCTTTCTCCTAAATTTTTTTCAAAGGAAAGAACATCTTTGCAGGTTTGTTTACAAATATCATGACTTGGAATAATTAACTCCGCATTACAAGAAAGAGCAGCAATTTGTGTTTTGCAGGCCAGTTCTAGATGATAACAGTAAAATAGTGCTTCTTGAACTGTTGTGCCACATGAAATAAAACCGTGGTTACGTAAGAACATTACCTTCTTATCAGCAAGATCTCTGGCAAGAGGATCTCCCTGCCTTGTATCATCAAGAGCAAGAGCGTTATAGTCATGATAAGTAACGTTTTCATAAAAATGTAGCGCCCATTGGCTAATTGGTAGCAAGCCATTTTTCATAGCAGATACTGCAACAGTAGCTACGGTATGTAGATGGAAAATGGAGTTCAGTTCAGGACGGCTTCGATAAATACTACCATGAATGACGTATCCAGTTTTATTATACTGTTTTTCCCTCCCTTCAAGAACATTACCAGTTAACGAGACTTTTAATAAACAGGATGGAGTTACTTCATCAAAACGAAGACCAAACGGATATATATAATAGTAATTAGCTCCTTTTGGCCTTGCGGATAAATGAGTGTATGTATGATCATCCATTCCAAGCTTTGCTATTATTTTGTAAGCATTAGCAAGATCTGCTTTAATTTTGCTATCCATAATTTACGCCGCCTCTAGTCGATAATAATCCATTTGCCTATAACTTAAAGCCTCGGCTATATGATCTTTTCTTACATAATTTGAATTAGATAAATCGGCAATAGTTCTAGCTACTCGAAGCACACGATTATATGCACGTATAGATAATCTAAATTTCTTAGCGGCTTCATTAAGAATATCTCGACCTTCATCTGCCGGGATTGCGTAATCAATAAGCAACTGGCCGTCAAGAGCATTATTTAGCCTTATACTGTACCCTTCATACCTCTGTTCTTGAATTTCATGAGCGCGTTTTACTCTTTTGGCAACAATTGTACTACATTCTTCTTCTGATGCAGATAGTATCTGCTCATAAGTAAAGTCTTCTTCAGAGCTACCCACCTCTATATGTAAATCAAACCGATCTAAAATTGGTCCAGATATTTTAGACTGGTAACTAGTAGCACACGACGGCGCCCTACTGCATGCTTTAAATGAATCATTCAAATAGCCGCATTTACATGGATTCATGGCGGCTATTAACTGAAAATTTGCTGGGTATTCAATGTGATCCCCAGAACGAGAAATTAATACCTTTTTCGTCTCTAACGGCTGACGCAGTGATTCGATCACTCCTGTGTTAAACTCAGGTAATTCATCCAAAAACAATACCCCATTATGCGCTAAAGAAATTTCCCCTGGTTTCACTCTTCTGCCAGCTCCGCCACCAACCATAGCGGCTACAGTACATGAGTGGTGTGGAGCTCTAAAGGGACGCTCTTTTGTCAAACAACCATTTTCTAGATTACCAGCAATACTTGCAATTGTACTGCACTCCAGGACTTCGGCAGGTGAAAGCTCAGGCATTATGCCAGCTAATCTGGCAGCCAGCATTGATTTTCCAGAGCCAGGAGGACCAAACATCAATAGATTATGGCCACCAGCTGCAGCAATTTCAATAGCTCTTTTTGCCACCCTTTGGCCTCTTATATCCTTTAAATTTGGGTACATTACCTCGCTCCGAAATAAGCCAGCTACAGGCTGAGAAAGATTTTGAGTTCCCTTAAAGTGATTTACCAATTCAAGTAAGTTACCCGGAGCAAGAATATTATCATTACCAGACCACGCGGCTTCAGCTCCATTATCTTTGGAGCATATCAAACCTTTGCCACGCGCGGTTGCTCCCATAGCTACAGGTAGAACCCCACTAACTGGCAATATACTACCATCAAGAGACAATTCTCCTAATATAAGGTAATTACTTATTTCATCAGCAGGTAACGCACCCATACTAGCCAGAATACCCGCACTAATCGCTAAGTCAAAATGGCTCCCCTCTTTTATAAGGTCGGCAGGTGCTAAGTTAATTAATATCTTTTTTGCTGGCAAGCTAAGTCCCATTGATGATAAAGCCGCTCTGACTCGCTCTTTAGATTCAGCAATGGTTTTATCGGCAAGACCTACTATTATAAATTTTGGTATCCCAGGTTCAATCTGAACCTGAACATCTACATCTATGATATCGATACCACTAAAGGCTAAGCTTGTTACTTTTGTAATCATTTATAGTCTCTACAACAAATAGTTTAGAAACCAACCTATAATATAAATTTTGCTAAATCCATATTTTTCATGAAACCAGAGATCTGTTTATCTACAAATTTTTGATCTATTTTTACCTTCTTGTTAGTTGTATCACTACATTCAAAACTAACTTCCTCGAGTAAGTTTTCAAGAATAGTGTGTAACCTTCTTGCACCAATGTTTTCTATTTCTATATTAAAGTTAGCAGCGTAGGTAGCTATTGAATCAATAGCATCATCGCTAAATTCAAGCGCTACCCCTTCTGTAGCAATTAATGCAGTATATTGCTTGATTAGGCTAGATTCTGGCTCGGTCAAAATTTTAACTAAATCTTCTTTAGTTAAAGAAGTCATTTCTACTCGAATTGGCAAACGCCCTTGCAATTCTGGCAGCAAATCAGAAGGTTTGGAAAGATGAAAAGCACCTGAAGCTATAAACAATATGTGATCAGTTTTGATTGTACCATATTTTGTTACAACACTGGTTCCCTCAATAAGCGGAAGGAGATCTCTTTGTACTCCTTCTCTGCTAACTTCTGGCCCTTTCCCTTCTGACCTAGAAGTAATTTTGTCTATCTCATCTAAAAACACTATACCATCATTTTCAACTGAATTCACCGCCATAGCAATAGTCTTTTCTTCATCAATCATTTTATCCGATTCTTCTGAAGTAATGATATTTATAGACGCAGCAACTGTCAGTTTTTTTTGTTTCATTTTTTCACCACCAAATGCCTTTCCTAGCATGTCATTGATGTTAAGAACACCCATAGCAGCCCCGGGCATTCCTGGAATTTCAAAACTACCACCTCCAACAGGTCCCATATCTTTAACCCCGATTTCAATCTCCGTATGGTCAAGCTCGCCATTTAAAATCTTTATCCTAAATTTATCTCTAGTTTCAGAAGAGGCAGATTTGTCCACGACTGAATCTAAAATACGCTCTATAGCTCTGATTTTAGCTTTTTCTTCAACTTCTTTCTTAGCCTTTTCTTTTTGGTATGAAACTGCTATCTCTATTAGATCACGAATTATTGACTCTACGTCACGTCCAACATAACCAACTTCGGTAAATTTTGTTGCCTCAACTTTGATAAATGGTGACTCAGATAATTTGGCCAATCTTCTTGCTATTTCAGTTTTACCTACCCCTGTAGAACCAATCATCAAAATATTTTTTGGCATAATTTCACTTCGCATTGGCTCAGGCACCTGGGCACGGCGATAGCGATTACGCAAAGCAACTGCTACCGCTTTTTTAGCTGCATTTTGACCAACAATAAATCTATCAAGCTCTGCTACTATTTCAGCTGGGGTTAGACCCATTTTATTTTTTAAACTCATTTAACCTTCTCAGTAATAATATTATGATTTGAAAACACACAAACGTCCGCTGCTATATTCATAGATTTTAATGCAATTTCTTCAGCAGTCATCTTAGTGTCAATAGACATTAGTGCTTTAGCTGCCGCAAGAGCGAAGAATCCACCAGAACCAATCGCAGCTATATTATCTTCTGGCTCTATTACATCTCCATTTCCTGTGACAATTAATATATTGTCTTTATCTGCAACAATTAGCATAGCTTCAAGCTTACGTAAATATTTGTCCGTACGCCAATCTTTAGCGAGTTCAACTGCACTCCTAAGTAACTGATTTGAATATTTATCAAGTTTTACTTCTAATCTTTCAAATAAAGTAAAAGCATCTGCTGTGGATCCAGCAAAGCCAGCAACAATTTTATTGCCTGAGAGAGTTCTTAGCTTCTTAGCCGTGGCCTTTACTATATGATTACCAAGAGAAACTTGGCCATCGGCAGCAATTACAACATCTTTACCTTTTTTTAAACAAAGTATAGTAGTGCCGTGATGACTGGTGCTACGAGTTAAATTATCAGACATAATATTTTCTTAATTTGTTTTTATAAATGGACTTGTATAAATAGAATAAGTGATAGATAATCACCCTCATTCTAAATTACAAGCAATCTTGAAAGATAATATTAATAAGATTCATTCAAAACAAGGACATAATGTACAATAAGAATAATATTTTTGCTAAAATTATTAGTGGTGAAATTTCAGCGACAAAGCTTTATGAAGATGAGATACTAATTGCGATAAAAGATATAAATCCAGTCGCACCCATACATATACTTGTTATGCCTAAAGAAGACTACATTGATTTTGCCGATTTTGTTAAAAAAGCACCCTTGGACCACATCAATCATTACTTTAAAACAATTGCAAAAATTGCAGAAGATAATGGTGCTAATGAGTATCGCATTGTTAGTAACAACGGTTTATCTTCTGGACAATCTGTGTTCCATTTTCATACTCACATTTTGAGCGGATCAAAAAATATTAACTTAATAGATAAAAACCTATGAAAAAGAAATATATAATTGCTGTAGTAGGAGCAACAGGAAGTGTGGGCCGAGAGGTATTAAACTATTTATCTAGCAGAGAATTTCCTGTTAAACAAGTCATTGCTCTAGCCTCAGAGAAATCCGTTGGTCGCCAAGTTAGTTTTGGGAACGAAACGCTAAAAGTAGAGCAAATGAAGGATTTCAATTTTTCTGGAATAGATATTGCTTTTTTTTGTGCTGGCTCAGAAATATCAAGAAAATATGCTAAGGAAGCAGTAAATAAAGGATGTATTGTAATTGATAAATCTTCATTATTTAGACTTGATGATAACGTACCATTGATTGTTCCCGAAGCAAATTTACAAGCTCTTAAAAATTTTAAAGGCGGTATTATTGCCAATCCAAATTGCTGTACTATACCTTTAGCTGTTGTACTAAAACCCCTTGATAATGCAGTTAAAATTAAAAGAGTTGTAATTTCAACCTACCAATCAGTATCGGGTGCTGGCAAGTTGGCAATGGATGAATTATATAAACAAACAAAAGCCAAATTCGTCTTTGAAAACCTTGACGCTCGCGTTTTTCCAAAACAAATAGCCTTTAACCTATTTCCACATATTGGAGAATTTAAAGAAGATGGTTACACAGATGAGGAATATAAAATTCAAGAGGAGCTTAAAAAGATTATAGGAAATCACCTCAGCTCTACAGTAACTTGCGTTCGAGTACCAGTTTTTGTTTCTCACTCGATGTCAGTTAATATAGAATTTGAAGGTAAAATGGATGCAATTGAAGCAGAAGAACTGCTATATGAAGCTGACGGAATTGTTGTTCATAGCCTTGAAAATGAAATGAGATACGCCACTCCGGTCGATGCGGTTGAACATGATGATGTGTTTGTTTCAAGGATACGCAATGACCACTCAAAAGCAAATTGTATCAATATGTGGGTTTGTACTGATAATTTAAGAAAAGGTGCCGCTCTTAATGCAGTGCAAATAGCCGAGGAACTTATAAAAGATTAATATTGATAGAATTTAATTACGTTAGAGGTCTAATGAAACTATCTGAAGATAACATAGAGTTAATACACAAACACAAATCTAAGTTTGTTTCTTTTAAGTATCTTGGAGATGATGGTTTTTTAAAGCAGATTGATGTTTCAACAAGCTCTTTAGTAGGAACTAATATTTTATTTACAGTAAATAACCTTAATCTTCACCCAATTAAATCAAAAGCTTTCATTGATCCATTTAGAAGTTTATTAACCACGAGCTTCTATTGTGAAAATCATAGCAGCACGGTAAATCCACGTAAAGCTGCAGAAAAAATCTATAATTCTGCTACCTACCCTTCATTTAACGAGTATTTTGCTCAAATTAGCTTTTGGATTGTAGATGAATTTTCTGAAGAAAAGTCTAGTAATTTGGCTTATATAGCAGATCCCATAGACCAGCAGTCCAATTTAAGGGCAGATATAATTGCTACGTTAGAGAGCATTGGAATAGAGACAACTTATCACTATCATGGCAGAAAAAATAATGAATCTGTGATTGGTATTAAAGGAAAAACTGTGATTGATCTTGCTGATAATATTATCATTACTAAGTTTGTAATAGCAAATGTTGCAGCTAGCTACAGCAGGACCATTAATTTTACTTTTAATGACACTATCAATTTAAGCCTGCTTGTGAAGAGCCAGAAAACTCAAATCGATGCTATTTATAGCGCTCTAACATCTAGATCTAAACAAGTCTCAACTTTTTCGACTCAGCTAGATGAATATTTTTTTGAATTAAAAGAAGTTCGTCATTATAAAGTCAACGATGAGGTAGTATTACATATCGGGTTAATAGTTTTTGAACAATTTATACCTTATTTATGTTTAGTTGATTTACTTTCATATGAAATTAAGCAAAAATTAACAGATAAGGAGTTATCATTAGTTTTGAATAAAAAATCAAAGGTCACAAAAGTAAATGATTGATTAAATTTTGTTTACTCTTGTGACTTTTAGTATATATTCTGGAATAGATAGTAATTTTTAATATGTGGGTGGTAACATAAGGGTTATGCAACAAAAATTTAATCAAGTAGAAAAAAAAGAAAATCCCTTAAAGATTGCACTAGAAAAATGTAGAGCAGCTTTTAAAATAACTTTTGTCTTTGCCTTTGTGATCAATTTACTCATGTTGGTAACACCTTTATACTCCCTACAGGTACTTGATAGGGTTATAGGAAGTGGCAATATAGAAACTTTATTAATGTTATCTATTATTATTGGCTTTATATATTTTGTTTATACACTTTTACAAATAGCGCGGTCATTCACCTTAATTAAGGTTGGCGAATGGCTTGACAATACCTTATCACCTGTTTTGTTTGGTCATTCAATCTCTGCATCGGCAACTAAAGTTGATCCAGCTTCTAGCCAATTGCTTAGAGATTTTCAAACTCTAAAAACATTCCTTACGAGCACCGGCATTAACACTCTTTTCGATGCACCTTGGAGCATTGTCTACATAGTCATTCTATTTTTAATACATCCATATATGGGTTATATTACTATTGCAGGAGCTATTATAATTGTTGGTTTTGCTTTTTTTAATGCTGTTGCCACAAATAAAACGCTCAATGAAGCAACTGAGTACTCTATAAGAGCAATGGGTCAAGCGGAGATCGCTAATAGAAATGCTGAAGCTGTTGAAGCTATGGGCATGATTAAGAATGTAAAAAGAAACTGGGCAAAATTTAATGAAGCCTCACTAGCGAAACAATCCATAGCTAGCTACAGAAATGGTGTTATTTCCAACTTCTCAAGATTTATTCGTAACATTATGACCATGGCTGTTACAGGTGTTGGTGCTTATGTAGTTGTAAAATCTAATGGTCAAGATATGACAACAGGTTACATGATTGCCAGCTCTATAATCGTGGGCAAGGCGCTTGCACCATTTGATAACTCTATTGGTATGTGGAAAAGCATAAGCAGCGCTATGAAATCTTATAAAAATATTAATGAATCATTTGCTAAACATACTGAGCGCGACCAAGCAATGCCAATACCTAACGTAGATGGGCATTTAGCTGTTGAAAATGTATATTATTCATCTCCGGTTGCCTCCGGTAGACCAATACCATCTATGCCAGTACATATTCTTAAAGGAATTTCATTTGCTATTCAACCAGGTGAAATATTAGCAATAGTTGGACCAAGTGCGGCAGGAAAATCCACCTTAGCTAAAGTAATTGTTGGAGTTTGGGCGGCTTCATCTGGTTCAGTGCGTCTTGACGGTGGAGATGTATACACTTGGAACAGAGAAAATTTTGGAGAACATGTGGGTTATCTGCCTCAAGGCATAGAGTTATTTAGCGGCAGCATCAAAGAAAATATAGCTAGGATGTCTGATCAACTAAGTCCCGAAAAAGTAATTGAAGCTGCAAAAATGTGTGGTGCACATGAAATGATACTCAGATTCCAAGATGGTTACGATTCTGATATTGGTTCCGGAGGATCTAATTTATCTGGGGGCCAAAGACAAAGAATTGGTCTTGCTAGAGCTTTCTACGGCACTCCAAAACTAGTTGTACTAGACGAACCTAATGCTAACTTAGATGAAGCAGGCGAGCTAGCTTTAGCTAGTGCTCTTACGGAAGCTAGAAAGAAGAAAATAACAGTAATAGTTATTTCTCATCGCCCTTCTATTCTTTCAGAAGTGGATAAAATCATGGTAATTCAAGATGGAGCAGTTGCAAGCTTTGGTTCAAAAGAAGAAGTACATGGGCGTATACAAATGCTCAAGAATGGTATGATTCATATTAATGATAAATAAAGTTATTATAAAAATATATGTCAGATAACAATAACAAACTAACACCTGAGAAGCTGCAACAAATTCAACAACTACAGCAAATGTTGATGCAGCAGCAAAAAGGTGGGGCCGCTAACCAACAGACTGAGGCCATCCCAACTCCTCTTAAATCTCCGAGGATGTGGACCCCAAAAGGACTTATTATCGTCATAATACAAGGTATGCAAAATAGCGTAAAATTTGTTGATCAATTTATTAATCTCGTTGTTAAAGAAGATGGGGGAAATGCAAATGACGTAGTCAAAAGTGCAAAATCCCCTATCTTATTCGGGGTATTTGTTACTGTTTTTTTTGTCGTGTTTGGAGCTATTTGGGCTGCTTTAGCCCCTCTTGATAGTGCTGCAGTTGCTATGGGTACTGTCGTTAGTAGCACCCAGAAAAAAATAGTTAACCATCAAGAAGGCGGTGTACTTAAAGCAGTTTTTGTTAAATTAGGGGATGTTGTAAAGAAAGGAGACAAGCTCATAGAATTGGATGATAGCAGAACTAAATCTGAGTACGAAAACGTACTTAATCAATATAGAACTCTTTTGGCTTCTGAAAGTAGATTGCTAGCAGAGATTAATCAAGACGCAGAGATTATTTATCCACAATTCTTACTTAAAGACAGAGCAGAATCAGATGTTGCAAAAATCATTGAGACTCAAAACAGCCTATTCCATTCAAAGAATAAACTCATTATCGCAGAAAGAGATTCTCTGAAACAAAGAAACAAGCAATCTGACAAGCAAATCGAGGGTTATAATGCTAAGAAAATAGCTCTTAAAAAGGCTTTAGAAGTAACTATAGATAGGTTAGATGCGACTAAAAAACTTAATGAAAAAGGATTTGCTCAAAAAGCCGTTCTCCTCGAATTAGAATCAAAAGAAGCGGGTATACAAAGCGAATTAGCAATCTCCGATACAGAAATAGCAAAAGCAGAACAGGAAATCACTAAAACTGATATAGATTTAATAAACCTAGATAACAAATTTTTATCGCAAACACTAACTGACCTTAAAGAAGCTCAAAGTCAACTCGCTGGTCATAGAGAAAGATTTATTTACCTTCAAGAAGCTCTAAGCAGAGTTGTTCTAAAATCGCCAGTTGATGGAGTAGTTAATAACCTAAATTTTCATACTATTGGTAGTTCTATACCTCCGGGTCAAACTATTGTAGAGATTTCTCCAATAAATGATCTTTTAGTTATTGAGGCAAAAATTGAGCCTAAGAGCATTGATTCCATAACAGTGGGGCTTATCTCAAAAATTAGATTTAGCGCCTTTAAATCAAGAACCACTCCCTCATTTACAGGCAAAGTAATTTCTTTATCTCCAGACTTAATTACAGATCATCAGAGAGGCCCAGGCGATCCCCTCGCAAATGGTTATTACTTAGCTCGCATTGAAATAGACATGGATAAATTTCAGGAAATAGCGGACTCACGTAAGCTGGAACTTCATCCTGGTATGCAAGCTGAGGTGCAAATAGTTACTGGTACTAGAACTTTATTAAGATATCTTTTAGACCCGGTAATTGATGCTATGTTTAAAGGATTTAAAGAAAAATAAGCAGCATTACTTAACTAGAGAATTAGTTATTACTATACATATGTTTTGGTGATAAAAAGCGTAAGAGCTAAATTTCATCTCATATCAACTTAATTTATACATTAATATAAAAACTATATTGACTATATAGGCAAGGCGGTATATAAAATCCAACACGTACACAAATTGGGGATGTAGCTCAGGGGTAGAGCGCCTGCTTTGCAAGCAGGATGTCGGGGGTTCGATTCCCTTCATCTCCACCATTTTTCGGTTCTTGGCAGTTTTACTAACTGGACAAATAGTGAATACAAGGTATACTCTAGCTTGTAGTCGTTTAGCTTCAGATTCGAAAACACTAAATTGACTAATTTCCTTTTTTTCGATTTTGTGGCATTTGTAAATTGTAGTAGAGTCAAATTAGAAAAACTCAGGTTTTAGGCGTTATGACGCCCTCAATATTTTAAAATTCTCAAAAGTAAAAATATTATCGTTAGAACCTATAATTTATCTTTTTGAATTATACAAATATTCTAAAGTACTGATACCGGCTTACCATTTATTTTAATATAGGTCTTGTCCATTCTTCAGCTACTACCAGCGAGCTTCTTACGTTTTCTGACTTCTTTATCTATCAGAGGAACAGATTTTATTATCCACCTGTGCAACGTAGCATGGTCATACTAGCCATTTCCTCTAAATCTCGATAGCTCAAAGAAAATCTACATTTTATATTGAATACTCCCTTATTTTCTTACTTTTATAAACTCTCCCCAACAAGAGGAAAGTCTGCATCATTTTCTAAAGCACTATGAGGTGAAATAATATCTTTCAAATTATCATGATATTCCTTTAATTCTGGAGGAAGATTCATAACCTCGGAGGCGGTTAAATCCTCTGCTGCAAGGGCTTTTACGACAGGAGTAGGGAAAGGGTCGCCCGTAAGATATTCATGAAAAGACGGAAAAAAGTCATCATACTGCAGATCGAATTCAAATTGTTTAGCTTTTTCAAAAAATTCTCTGATTATATTGCAAACATCAGTAATTGACTTATTTTTAGCCAATTCAAGGCATTTTAAGTTGAGTTGTCCGCATACAGCGCGCGCCACAAACTCGTTTGTATCAAAAGTTTCAGCTATAAATTTTAAATCAATCCTCCATATCCGATTTTCGAACCCTAATTTTAATTTATCAGCTGGGTATTCTAGTATATTGTTGAAGGCTATACAGCATTCTCTTATTTTAACCGTTTCCTGCAGTTTTTTACATTGATCATAATCTAAAATTCCGTAACCCGGAAGGTAATTATCGTAATGACCGCTCGCTCTCACATTAGCGCCAGCTGCAGCTAACTCAGAGTAGATTGCCTCATTATTTAACCACCAAGCTTCAACTAAAGCGGTGTATGGGCGAAAATGTAAGGGTTTTTTTTCCGTATCAATATCAGGGTGAGTAAGTAGCTGACGTACTATATCTAAATCTTGTACTTTGACAGCCAATATTAATGGAGTTCCTGATGATTGGTCTTGTAAATTTATATCCTTTGTATATTTAAATAGTATCTCAAATGTTCTGTGATCCCTTGCTAATATTGCATGATGCAACAATGGCATTGCACCCCTTATATAGGGTGTGTCAGATTGAACATCTAGATCTATGTCATTATATTCATGCCTTCAAGCAAGCACTTTTTAGCTTCTTTAACATCGTCTGAGTCGTACATGGCTGTCTTAGCCTCTAAGGAGTCAAAAAAATCACATATTAATTTCACTTCATCAGAAGTAGGGGCTTTTGGAGAGTCAGAATTATCACTAACCTTCATTCTGCGGGTTGGAGCAGGGTTTTTGTCCATCTTTATATTACTAACACTTCTTTTCATAATAACCTCTCTTATATATAAATCCTTTATACTTAATATGTTATATGGTTTGTCGCATCTGTAAATTAGGGTAGAATGAGATTGTCAAAAGTCAGATTTTAGACGTTATGATGCCCCCAACATTTTAAAATTCTCAAGCAGAATTACATTGAAAGACCATGAAGCTATAATTGTTCTAAACAGTGCCCTTTTTCGACCCCTACTCATCATGATGCTGATCCTCACCTACTAAACTTGTTGGCTCATCGGAAATATCGCTAAACTTTAAATATGATGCTACTTGTTTCCAGAATGGCGAGTAATCGTAACCTGGGTAAGCATTGCCTATATGCTTAGCTACTAATGAAAAATGAAAGAAGTTCTCATCATGATAATTTTCATATATTTTAATAAAGCTAAGGATATTTTCTCTATCTTGTATATACTCATTTTCCTGTTCTTCCGCCCTATCACTATCATCTAATGCCCATTTCCCTTTTAATGCTTGTGTTAATAAACTTCTTCCTACTGTGTCTAAGTCGATTATTAATTTTATTGAAGCTTTTGAGAAGTCAGGCTTACTAAGATCCATTTCTTTTACTCTAGAAACCAAATCATTGATACGCGCCTCATTTCTTTTAAGCAAATCATCAACTTCTTTGGCTGCCTCAGGCTTATAATCAGCAAATTGATCTGATTCTGTTTCGAATATATCAGGCATGGTTGTTAATACGTGGTTATACGTCAATAAAAGCTTTATCTTTTCATAGTAACCAGGAGAAGCTATATAGTCATCGTCACCACGATGTTCAAATACGAAAGTTGTTAGGTTAATGTTAGTTTTAAACGCTTCTATTATTGGGTCATAGTCAAGCCGTAAGAATACATCTCTGTAGCTATTAGTATAAAACGCAGTTAAAGTTTGATTATTTTTAATAACGCTTGCTAGAAGTTCAATTGTTTCTTGATCTGTAATTCCAGCATCTACTCTTGCATGGACTATAGTAGTATTATACTCCAACATTTTCAAAATGGATGGTGCTATATCGTCTAAATCTCCTGTCAAGTTTAAGCATCTGATACTTTTACTAGCTTTAATTCCTTCAATAATTATTTCCATAACATAGTTAACATGGCTATGTATAGTGAGATCGTAGATACTTTTATTAACCTTCAACGCCTCGCGTAAAGCCAATGCTGGCTCATTAGTAAAGTTAAAGTCACCGTGGTGAGAATCACCTAATACTTGATTCTCGATATTCACGATCTGTACCGTATTATTCTCCTTTAAACAGTTAAATAGTGCACACAATCTCCACTGAGATAAACTATCGTCATAATAATAACGCTCCTGCATAGCATTCATTTGTTCTGGTGTTAGATCACCCCCTTTTAATTTTATCTCTTTAATGTTACTATAGGACAATATATCCCCTAATATTTTAGCAAGATTCTCAATATTTGTATCTCGCGACAAATCGTTATTATAATTATATGCTTGTAAAAAATTAAAAAACTCCTCTTTGGTTTTTATTTGCGATGCTGTTGTAGATAAAATATAGTCTTTACTCATTAAGTATACTCTAAGTTAATTAGAATTTATATAATAGAACTTAAAGTTGTTTATTGCAATAGTAATGTTTGGCTTTGTCACAAAAATTTAAGAAAAGCTGTATCTCAGTCTTAATATGATTTGCAGGTAATATGAGATGATAAGTTTCAAAGGCGGCTACCTTTCTAAAAGATGTTATGGAAAGCTTCTTTCATACACTCAAAACAGCACTGGTAAAAACTGCTGTTGGGTTAGCAAACCATACACTAAGATCCACCAGTTCCATAAAATTTTCAAGGAATTATAGTCAAGGGTATTTATTTAAGACTATAACCTCTACGGCACAAACCAATACTGCCCCACTTCTAGTGGGTTCACTCTTTCTTCAATAGACAAATCTTTTTTTGCTTTTTCTAAGTGAAGAATAGCTTCACCCATTGGTTCATCCGTTAATTTGAATACATCGTAATGAGATGGTACAGTAAACGGCTTTCCCAAGTCAATATGAGCCTTAATCATGTCTTCTGGATTCATATGAGCATATTTCATAAACCATCTTGGTTCATAAGCTCCCATTGGAAGTAGTGCTAAACAGAATTCACCAAATTTTTTCTTAGCTTTCTTGAAATAACGACCTTCACCATACCCCGAGTCACCTATAAAATATATATTACCCGATTTAGTCTCTATATTAAGAGCTGCCCAGAGAGCTTTGTTCTTATCAAACAATCCTCTCGCTGACCAGTGCTGCATTGGCTCTATATGGAAATTTATCTGTTCATTAATTACTACTTTATCACCCCAATCATAGGCCTCTACTTCTATCTCGATGTTATGTTTTTTTATTATTGCGTCATTACCCAGCGGTGTAATAATTCTTGGCTTATGTTTTTTCCATAACAAGTCAATGGTTTCAAGATCTAAGTGATCGTAATGATTGTGACTAATCCAAACAACATCGATAGGAGGAAGATCAACAAACTTAATACCAGGGTCCCTTACTCTCTTTGGACCAGCGAAGCTCACAGGACTAGCCCTATCAGACCAAACTGGGTCGGTAAGTATATTAATTCCATTTGTTTGGATAAGAAAGGTTACATGGCCTACATATGAAACTCTAAGATCAGAACCCATAACCCTAGATGGTGGTATATCCACTTGATTATTTTGTACTCTATTTGGCCAACTGGATGAGTTTGAAGTAAATCTCCATTTTAAAAAATCAAAAAAATTCTTATTGTTATTGAGCTCAGGATCAAAAAATCTAGTGCCATCAAAATGATCACTCACCTCACCTTTATAGTACTTAGCATAGAAAAAAGAATAATATAAGAAAGCTATTATAATTAGCGCCAGAATTAAAAAATATTTATACATATTCGAGCCCTAGAAAGATTTATTTAATCAGGCGGTGGCAAATCAGATATATTAAGAAATAACCACATTTTCTACAGAACCTCAAGGGTAATCTGTACAAGTCAATAACTAATCAATTTTAGCAAAGTTCGCTTTAATCTTCATATTATTTTTACGCGTTAAATGAGCAATAAGATCTTGAAAAATGCCCTCTTTAATTACATTTGAAAAGTGATCCCCAGCATTTTTACGAATTTTATTTGCCATCATTTTGCTACTATTTACTTTTTTTATATAGGCAAAATAGGCTTTATTATCAATGTTTATAACATTCGTTGTATTATTGATATCACTACTGAATATCGCCTTTAGTAAATCAGCTGGTAATTTATTTTCCATCGGTAAATCAGCCCTAATAAAAGACAAATTTGAAACCAAAGAAATACCTTTTGAGCTTAAGTCATTTTTATCTATTTTATTTGGATCAAATGAGCTTATAGCCTCTTTTAGAGCTTTCAAATTATAGAGAGCGAGATCTCTTTGCCTGATCGTATCTCTAATATTTTTTTCAACATCTTTAAACTCTTGCTCTCTGCTTGGGGTTAGTGATTTTAAACTCACTAATAAAATCTCGGGACTGTCTTGAACCTCCATTGGGTAAGAGACTTCTCCTTCTGCCATCTCAAATACGCTATCAGCAAGTTCTATGTAATCAGCCTCTGAGCTATCACTCATTTGAAAAAAATTAACATCATTAACGCTTTTTATTTGTAAATCATACTTGTTAGATATTTCAGCTAGTGTAAGTCCTGTTGAAACATCTTCTTCAAAATCTTTAGCCAACTCATTTGAAAGCTCTAATATTTTTTCATTACTCAGAGCTTCTTTAACTTGATCCTTAACCTCAGAGAATTTTTTGGACTCAAACTCATCTTTATATTCTTCATAATAATTTTTTATATCTTTTTCAGTGATATTTAATTTTTTTTCTAAAAATTTCCTATCAGCTTTTATATATTCAAAGCTCCTTAGCTCAGGTACTACAAATGAAGTTTTATTTTCTTGATAAAATTGTTCTAGCTGCTGTAGAGAAATATCATTGGGTTTGTATTCAATTGGCTTAAACATAAGATCAATTGAAAGTACATCTACAATTCTAGTTTCCGACATATAACTAATAATGCTTTCCTTCATAACATTTGGCGAATAAAAGAAATCCATAAATGTACTGAGCATAGTGCTAGTTATCAAATGGTGTTTTATAGAAGCCAAATATTCATCCTCTTTTGCTCGAGAATTGTTAAATGCTGCTTTGAATATACTAAGATCAAAATCTCCATTAGAATTTTTAAAAAATGGCGTTTTTTTAACATAAGCAATGACTTTCTCATCGCTTATGTCAAATTCATAGTATTTTGCTAAATAGTCAATCATAGAGTTATTAATCAATTTCTTGAGCACGGAATTATCTATTCCGAGCTCAGCAATATTTTCTTCGGTTAAGTTAATTCCATTTTGTCTTTGAAGCGATTCTATTTCTTTTGCTTTTGCAATATGAAATTCTTCAAATGATATCGAATCAGTCTCACTAAACGAAACTACGTCTCCTGAACTATTACCATTAATAAAGGCGGCTCCTCCGACTCCTACAAAGCTAAATGCTATTAAACCAAGTAATATCCTAACTAATAAACTATCAGCCCCTTTCCTAAATTTTGATATCATAAAAATTTCTATTTACTTATTTTGGTATATAGAACTAAAATAGTGACCTAACTTAATAACTGCAAGTAAATATTTCCTATGAACTCAATCATTATTGCCAATTGGAAGATGAATATAAAACTTAATGACGCAATTACTCTTGCTCAAAAATTTGAATCCTCCAATCATTCTTGCCAACTTTTTCTTGCCCCCCCAACCCCCTATCTTGCTTATCTGGCTAAAATATTAGTAAAAACTAAACTATGTGCACAAGATATCAGTTCTATAAAGGAACTAGGAGCTTATACTGGAGAAAATTCAGCTACAATTATTAAAAGCTGCGGAGTACATTATTCTATAATAGGTCATAGTGAAAGACGAACTACTCAAAGAGAAAGTAACAGCATTGTTCGTAAAAAAGTTGAGAATTGTATAGAGGCTGGAATAGCCCCAATAGTCTGTATAGGTGAAACTCTTGAATCACGGCAAAATAAAAATTATAAAGAATTTCTTATTGAACAAATCAATTCTTCGCTTCCAAGTAACGCACATAATCTTATTATTGCATATGAACCAGTCTGGGCAATTGGCTCAGGAATAACTCCTCAACCGGAAGAAATCCATGAGATAGTTGAATTAATCAAAAAAAGTGCTAGAGTGGAGCTAGTTGCAAAAAATGCTCAACTGGTGTATGGTGGATCTGTAAGCTCGAAAAATTTCGCTGAAATAATAAGAGTACCAGGACTTAGCGGCGTTTTAATGGGCTCTGCTTCGATAGATGAAAGCGAAATGACTTCTATACTTAATCAAAAATAATAGCATTATGTTAAATACTTTACTTTTTATACACTTAATTATTGCTCTATTACTTGTGGTAGTTATTTTACTACAGAAAACTAGCACAGATGGCTTGAGCGGAATTGGCGGAGGCGGAAATAATATGGGATTAATGAGTGGAAGATCTGCTGCAAATTTTTTAACAAGGACTACTATCGTCCTAGGAGTTATATTTTTTGCAAATGCCTTAATGTTAGCTAATTTATCATCAAAGTCTCATAAGAGCATTTCTAGCAAAATTGAAAAATCAGAACCATCACCTGTTGAAAATTCAACTGATAGCAGTTCTTTGCCAATTGCCAAGTAATTCTTAGAATATACTTAAACTTGCATAACAAATGAATGAATAAGGAATTTTAGGAAAAATGCAAATGAATAATATTGTTAAAGTAGCTAATATCTCGATCTCAAATGACTTACCTTTTGTTCTAGTCGCAGGGCCTTGCCAAATCGAAACTTTAGATCACGCTCTATTTGTTGCAGAACAAATAAAAAAAATTACCAATAAACTTGGCATTTCTTTTATTTACAAATCATCTTTTGACAAAGCGAATCGTACTTCTGCGAAAGCACAAAGAGGCACAGGTATTGATGAAGGGCTTAGTATTTTGGCAAAAGTAAAATCTGAAATTGGCTGTCCAATTTTAACCGATGTACACAATGAAGGACAATGCAAACCCGCCGCAGATGTAGTTGATGTGCTTCAAATACCTGCTTTCTTATGTAGACAAACCGACTTGCTAAAAGCTGCAGCAGATACGGGCAAAGTTGTAAAAGTAAAGAAAGGACAGTTCTTAGCACCATGGGATATGAAAAATGTTTACGATAAGCTTGTGAGTTTTAATGCTAATGGTATTATATTGACAGACAGAGGTACCTCTTTTGGATATAATACCCTTGTTTCAGATATGAGAGGTCTTGCAATAATGGCAGAGACTGGGGCTCCTGTTTTCTTTGATGCAACTCATTCAGTACAGCAGCCAGGTGGAATAGGTACTGCCAGCGGTGGGCAAAGACAATATGTAGAATTACTTGCAAAGTGTGCTATTGCCGCCGGAGTAGCTGGTGTTTATTTAGAAGTTCACCAGGATCCTGACAACGCTCCAAGTGACGGACCATGTATGCTAAAACTGGATTCACTTGAAAAAACTCTTTCTACACTTAAGAAATTTGACGAGCTGCGTAAAGGTATATAATCATACTTATTTTTTTTATGGACCAAACTACCTCGATACTAGTAAATATAAGTAATTAAAAGGTTTTTATGCGTTGTTTATCTTACTGCACGGCTTCAGAATACGTAATGACTGATCTTACTGATCATTTAGTTAGTAAAGGCTTTGTAGTCCAAAATTTTGATGATGTTATCTTTGCTAAGTTGCAAGATAACAATGACGTAGATATTTTTCTTTTTCCGTTTGGATGCCTTACGGTATGGGGAAGTGATGAGGCTAGAGAAAAATTACTGCTTAATGAACTTAAACAGTTCGAAATAGATAGCCTTACTGAAGTTATGTCTGATCCCATCAATTTTGAATATCATGAAAACGCTGATAAAGACCATGGAAAGACATTTATTGATGAAGAAAGAAATAAGATAATCCTTAGTAATAGATCTGAATATATAAAACTATCCCTTTCTCATGCTCTAGCGCAGTCTGTAAAATTGATAGTTCTGGAACGCTCAGTTAGTAAAATCCTTGAAAAAACTTCGCCAATTCAAAAAGAGCTCGCTAATACAGGCAGTGTATCCTTGTCAAAAAAAGAAATATCCAAGCAAATTGGTCAACTTTTTAGCGAAAGATACTCTATTAATCTTCATAGTGATATCCTAGATACCCCAGAGTTCTTCTGGCGCAGACCAAGTTATGAACCACTATATCTAATGACAGCTGAATTCCAAGATATAAGCGTAAGGCAAGGTATACTTAATCATCGTCTAGATATTATCCAGGAATTATATAATATACTATCAAATGAACTTAATTATAAACATTCAGCGCGGCTAGAAATAACCATTGTTGTTTTAATTGCCATTGAAGTAGTGCTAGCTTTTTCACATAACAGTGTAATTTCTGAAATTATAAATTTGTTCTAGAAGTAAATCTGAGTTAAGTATAAAAACAAAAACTCTAGATATAAGCGCTAGCACCTTTTAATTTTAGTTCAAATAAGCTCAAGTGCGGCTTCTTCTAACACATTAATCTGATCCCGAAGTTTTGCAGCTTCTTCAAATTCAAGATTTTTTGCAGCTAACTTCATTTCCCTGCGTAAATTTTCTATGTATTTAGCAAGTTTTCCTGGGTCTGAGATAAGATTTTTAGCTTCTTTTTTGCCTATTTTTTCTGCAACTCTTTGTAACTCATTAAGAGCATGGATTTTTGTTGATATAGTCTGTGGAATAATTCCATGTTTGGTATTATATTCAATTTGAGCTGCTCTTCTTCTCTCTGTTTCTGATAAAGCTTTTTCTAATGACTTAGTCATTTTATCTGCATATAACAATACCCTACCTTCGCTATTCCTGGCTGCTCTACCTATTGTTTGTATAAGAGAAGTTTCTGAACGCAAAAAACCTTCCTTGTCGGCATCAAGAATTGCAACAAGACCACATTCCGGGATATCTAGTCCTTCTCTGAGTAAATTTACCCCAACAATAACGTCAATTTCTCCAAGACGCAGGCTTCTTATTATTTCTATTCTTTCTAGAGTTAGTATCGCTGAATGCAGATAAGCTACCTTTTGTCCAAGCTCTGATAAATAATTGCTAAGGTCTTCTGCCATCTTTTTTGTTAATGTCGTTACGAGAACGCGGAATCCTTGCTCTACTGTCTTTTTTATCTCTCCTATTAAATCTTCTACCTGTGTTGAAGCTGGTCTTACTATGCATATCGGATCTAACAAGCCAGTTGGCCTAATAATCAGTTCGATGATTTCTCCTCCTGTTTGCTCAAGTTCAAACCACGAGGGCGTAGCCGAGACAAATATAGTCTGTGGCCTTAGGTCTAGCCATTCTTCAAACTTAAGGGGGCGGTTATCAAGAGCTGATGGAAGCCTAAAACCATACTCCACAAGCGAAGTTTTCCTTGCACGATCCCCATTATACATAGCTTTAACTTGTGGTACCATCACATGAGACTCATCCACAAATAGCAATGCATCCTTTGGTAAATACTCAAATAAGGTGGGTGGCGGCATACCAGCGAAGCGACCAGTTAAAAATCTTGAGTAATTTTCAATACCTTTGCAAGAACCTGTTGCCTGCAACATTTCAAGATCATATTGCGTCCGCTGATTTAACCTTGATGCTTCCAAAAGCTTATCGTTTTCTTTTAAAAAAATCAAATGTTCTTCTAGCTCATGCTGAATACCAATAATAGCTTTTTTTACAATAGATTCAGGGGTTACAAAATGCGAATTAGCATAAAGCGTTACATTATCAAATTTTCGAAATTTTTCACCAGTTAGCGGATCAAATTCACTTATATACTCAAGTTCATCACCGAAGAATGATAATCTCCAAGCTCTTGTAGCATAGTGTGAAGGAAAAATGTCAATATTCTCACCAACAACACGAAATGATCCTCTTTCAAAAGCTATATCATTTCGCTGATACTGTAAATCTACCAGTTGAACTAAAAAATCCTTTCTTTTATATTCCTTGCCAGCTTCAAGTTTCAGTGTCATTTCATAGTATAATTCAGGCGATCCGAGGCCATAAATACAAGAAACAGAAGATACCACTATAACATCCCTTCTCTCCATCAAAGATCTAGTGGCTGAGTGCCTTAGTAAATCGATTTGTTCATTAATAGATGAATCTTTCTCGATAAATGTATCGGTTCTTGAAATATATGCTTCGGGCTGATAATAATCATAATAGGAAACAAAGTACTCCACTGCATTTTCAGGAAATAACTCTTTCATTTCGGAATAAAGCTGAGCCGCCAAAGTCTTATTATGCGCCATAATAAGTGCTGGACGGCCTGTTTTTTCAATGACATTAGCCATAGTGAATGTCTTGCCAGAACCTGTAATACCCAAAAGCATCTGAGACTTTTCGCCAGCTGCAAGCCCATCTAATAGCTTTTTGATCGCTTTTGGTTGGTCTCCACTTGGTTGATAAACTGACTTAATCTTAAAAGCGCTCATTGACAACCAATTAAATAATGATTTAAACTGTCAGTATAACCTTTTAGAAGCAAATAACTATGAAAAAAATTACAATTTACACAACAAGCATCTGCCCTTACTGCGTTCGTGCAAAAGCGCTATTTGACCGCAAAGGCTTAACTTATGAAGAAATTAATGTTGAAGAGCAACAAGAACGCGACAAAATGGTCATAAAAGCTGGTGGAAGACGTACTGTTCCACAGATTTTTATCGGTTCTGTCCACGTTGGGGGATGCGATGATCTTTATGCTCTTGAAAGAGAAGGAAAATTAGCAGGCATTTTAAGTTAATTAGTAAAAATATATGGCAAAAGAAAAAAATACTAACGGCGATATTATATATTCCGCTATTTACTCAGTTCGATCTAATCAATGGAAAATTCAAGATAATCAATATGATCTTTTGAAATTACTTACCTTATTGCCTGAATTATACAAAGATTTCACTTTTGATAACTTAGGAAAAGAATCTGTAAAAACCCTAACAAATGATTTAGTCGGTATTGCCTCTTTTAATGAAGCAGTAAAGGCCCAGGCAGAGATTTTCTCTTACTGTTACGGTATAAAAACTAATAAAATAGCCGAAGCATTAAACCTAGCATTGCCGTTAACAACTGAAGAAAATATTAGCCGAATATTGGGAGGATTACTCCCGTCTGGTTACGATAACTCAATAGAAAAAGGAGTTATTCCTATTCTCGGAGCTGAAGGAGCATATTGGGGAACTTCACAACCAACAGCTATTACTACTTTACTTAGAGCAGCCTATTATACCGTAACAAAAGAAAAATTTGGTTCCGGGTCAAGCTTAGATGAGTCTAGTATTTTTCATACATTTGATTTGCCTGCTAGTTATAACCCTAGCACAGTTCTAGAATGTAGCTATCTTCATAAACCAGTCTCTGTTTGGCAACTAACTGTTCCACACTCCGGATATTCTTTTGGGGGCGACAGAGCAAGCACTAAGCAATTTAGACCAGAAGACTGCACGTCATTCCTAGAAAAAATATATCAACTTGTTCCATCATCTGGCAGCTCGGCTGATTTATATCTTGCAGCAAGGACCTTGAGTGCAGAGGATGTTACTATGGCTCCATCAAATTGGCTTGATTCTGCAAGCGGATCGTTAGTAAGACTATTGAAGGTATCGAAAGAACCTACCCCAGGAGATATTGTAGCTTCCAGAACTTTCTCTGAAGAAAAACCACAAGCCTCCTCTCTTGGCTCAGGTGGACATACCGGTATGTTTTTAGGCGCAGATATAAGGTGAAATTGTTACTATAGCTTATAATCGAGATATGCCTGACAGGGAAGGCTTTGGTTTAAAATCCAGATCTTTTGAAAACTCATCAACGAAATGTACATTCTTTTTAAAACGTACTGATTTTGATTTCATTCCTAGAAGTAACGATTACTAGCCGTTTGACTTTAGAGATCTATATGGTTTTGTTTCTAGTATTGACGATGAGCTTCTTGTATCTGGAGAAGGAACAAGCCTGTTAGAAGAGGAATTTAAAGAGTAATTATTTTTAACTTAAACTTATACAACAAATCAACAACTTAAAATAGAGCATGAAAGACACCATACCGATACTATACAGCTTTGTTAGATGTCCATATGCGATGAGAGCAAGAATGGCTTTGTTAGAGTGCCGAATTAACTGTATTGTGCGAGAGGTGGATCTTAGAAATAAACCATCTTCTATGTTAGAAATATCTCCTAAAGGAACCGTACCAGTGTTGATTTTAAAGACTAGGGTCATTGACCAGAGCCTTGATATAGTTAATTATGCTCTAGAACAAAATGACCCATTTAATATTCAAAAATATACCCAAGAAAAACAAAAAGAGATACAAGAACTAATTGCTAATAATGATATTGAATTTACAAAGTTACTCAGAATCTATAAATATCCAGAAAGATATCCGGAAGATTCTCAAGAATTATGTAAACACCAGATAGAAACTAAATTCTTAAATAAATATGAAAAAATGCTGGATAGCAACCTGTTCTTATTTGGTCTTAAATCTATAGCAGATATTACAATTTTACCTTTTATTAGACAATTCGCTATAGTAGATCAAGATTGGTTTTATAACAGTGATTATAAAAATATTATTGCTTGGCTTAAACTGATGACAAATAATGATGATTTTCAAAATATCATTATGGCAAAACATCAGCCTTGGCAAGAATTTGATAAATTAGTATACTTATTTAACTAGTAGATATATGGACTAAATATCTATCAACTAGCCGCAGATGCGGTTGAGCCAACTCGATTTCATTTAATAACGATGCTTTATCTATATTTAAACTGTTCTCCAACCCGAAACTGAGGTAAAATAAGTTATTACCTAGAATATTAATAATAACTAGCCAAGAGCATTTATGGAGTCGAGCTTAACATTTACTTTATTTGTAATTCTACTAGCTTTTATCTTTGAGTTTACTAATGGCTTTCATGATGCGGCTAATTCAATTGCAACTATTGTTGCTACCAAGGTTTTAACTCCACTGCAAGCAGTCATATGGGCAGCTTTTTTTAATTGTGCTGCGTTTTTATTTTTCAAATTATCAGTGGCTACCACAATAGGCAACGGTCTTGTTAACCATGATATAGTCAGTTCATCCCTGATTTTTGCAGCCTTGATTAGCGCAATCAGTTGGAATTTACTTACTTGGTATTATGGTCTTCCTTCTAGCTCTTCACATGCTTTAATTGGTGGTATTATCGGCGCGGCGATCTGCAAAGGAGGTATTTACTCGCTACAATTCCTTGGCCTAACTAAAATTATGATAGGAATATTAGTATCTCCCTTACTAGGTATATTAATAGGGTTATTCTTAGCTACTATTATTACTAAGATTTTTAACAATCCTAATAATAAGTGGTTTAAGATTTTACAACTTGCTTCGTCAGCTATGTTAAGCCTATCTCATGGCGGTAATGATGCACAAAAAACTATGGGGATTATTAGTTTACTTTTATTATCAAGCATTTATCAAGGTCAAGAATTTCATGTTCCTTCCTGGGTAGTCCTATCATGCTATGCGGTTATGGGTTGTGGCACTCTTGCTGGTGGCTGGCGAATAGTGCATACTATGGGCCAAAAAATCACCCGTTTAACTCCTATCCTCGGCTCGGCAGCAGAGACTGGAGCTACTATAGTGATTTTCGCTGCTACAAGTTTAGGAGCTCCAGTTTCAACTACTCATACTGTTACTGGGTCTATCGCAGGCGTTGGCATATCACGTGGTTCAACTGGCACTAGCTGGTCTATTATGTATAGGATCTTCTTAACTTGGCTGATCACTATACCAGCAACTGGATTAATTGCCGCAGCTCTTATGTTTTTAGTTGAAAAATTTTAGTTTTTGCTATTTCAATCGTTGATAATTTATCTAATTGATTTGCTTTGTAACCAGCATTAAACTTATCTTTCAGCACTGGTTGATATTGATTACAACCTTCATAAAACTCTAATATAAATAAAGAAACCCCAACCCTAGGGGCAAGAGTCAAATACGTAATTAAAATTAATATATTTAATATCTTTATTGTTGTTTATTTAATTGTATATTAGTATATTACCATTTTACATTTTTAACTTATCGGTATTTTTACTATGAAACATGTATTTTTTAACCATGAAGCTGCTGCTCTTGGAGATCTAGCAATGAATGCTAATGGCAATTGGGCTGGCAATAATATCAACTTTGCGGATAACGGGGCAGTAATCTTTGGAATAGGTGGCGCTGGTGGAGTTATTAATATTGGAGGAGGCAACATACTCAATCTTAACGAAGCACTGGTAGATAATATTTTTATTAATAATGGGGGAGCCAAAATACTCAATGCTAACGGAGCCTTTGCAATGGGTGGGGGTAACCCTGGGCATATTCCACTGGTTGACCCTATAGTAGAAGGCGCGATTGTAGCTATAAGCAATCCAGAAACAACTAGTTTGGCTCTTTCACATTTGGAACTGAGGGATCATCAATTACAACAACTATGCCCACATTTGTCAATAAATTCTAATATAGAATTTATTGACTTTAGCGTTAATCAAATTAGCGAAACTGGATTACACTTCTTTATCAGCTCTCCTCATGATGTGATATCTGCTAATTTTACTGCTTGCCCAATATATATTACACACCCAGCAGTAGACCGATCAATTTATCAGTCACCACTAATCCATTGTGCAATTGGTGATGGCATTAATCTTCTAGCCCAAAGACAGGAAAATGCGACGGTTATCATGAATAGTTTATACAAAATACTAGACTGTTTTGATCTTGAGTCTGCTCAAGAGCGTGAAAATTTAATAAAATTTATCTTAAGTCCTAGAGCTGTTGTGCGCCAAGCATACTAGTCCACTAAAAAAGAATCTGCGCCAAGCATACTAGTCCACCCCTGCGCCAGAAGAGAAGTCCACTTTCAAAAGAAAAAAAGAGTGATAATTTAGTTAACACATTGGTTAATTAAATTAGAGTTTAAATTAAATTGAATGAGGAAA
>Ga0214192_1000221_pt1 | contig 35767 bp, 34 predicted proteins | sample TroBogEpilimnion_44_FD_153030 | JGI IMG/M metagenome (GOLD analysis project Ga0214192, IMG submission 153030) | Freshwater microbial communities from Trout Bog Lake, WI - 29JUL2008 epilimnion | ecosystem: Environmental > Aquatic > Freshwater > Lake > Epilimnion/Euphotic zone | place: Trout Bog... | reverse complement strand
ACCTGCTTCATTCCAACCGATCTCAACTCCTTCAATAGTTGGTTCAACAAAATCAACTGTTTCTAAAACATCAACGATTAAAGGAATAACCATGCCAGATCTCCGAATTACTACCTTAGCACCAATACCAATTCCCATATCTTTTACAAATCGAGCATTATTTAGTGTACATCTACTCACAACAACACCATCTAAGTTGATTGGTTTAACTATTGCAACTGGTTTTAATAGACCATTTTTACTTATACCCCATTCAATATCCAAAACATCAGTCTCTGCTGATTGTTCAAAACTAGGGTGTTTAAATGCTCTTGCATAGACAGGGTTACCTGATGATGTTTCGCGACCTAAACTAGTTTGTGTTGCTAGGTTATTTACTTCTAAGATAACACCATCAATTTCATATTCTTGTGACCATTCTTTGAATAAAGAAATAAGTAATTCTTCGGTTAAGTCTAAGATACCACAAACGTGATAAGGTACTTTTACTTTTTGATTTTCATTTAACTCATCTAATATTTGCTGTTTAGTAGTGAAATGATTTCTGAATTTTGATGATGGAATTGCACCATATTTGATAAAATTACAATCTTTTAATGTATCTGAAATAGTTTTTGAGTTTATTAAACCAGCCACTAAGTTCCTAGGGTTCGCAAAATCATTTGAGTATTTATCTAAGAATACTTTCTTAGGCATAATAACTTCACCATAACTATGTGAGAATGTTTCTGTTTTATTTAAATGATTACCAATCAGATTATAATGTTCATTAGATCTTTGTCCAAAAACACCATCCCCTCTAGTGATTGCATCACCATTGTTCAATTCATCCTTACACAAAGAAAGACCATCGTACTTAGGAGTACAGATAATTTCTACCGCATTCGGAATAAGTTTAAGACGTTGCCAATCTTTAATTTCCTTTAACGATTTAATTTTGTTCATAGAAGCCATAGGGATAGGTAATTTTGTTTTTCTACCTTCATCTAAAACTTCTAAGCCTACAACTGATAATAACTCATCATCAGGAGACATTTCTGCTAATTCTTCGACAAGAATATCAAATTCTTTATCAGACATAATTGGTTCACCAACTCTGTAAGCTTCATTAGCTACTCTAATTTTTTCTTTTAATTGCTCAATCATATGCTTAATATTTTTACAAATATACAAAATATTTTTTAATTAATAAACATTTTTATTTTTAATATTTAAAATAAATATATAATAAAAAAACCTTATGCAAGATTTAAATAAATACGGATGGATTTATGATAAATTTGATTCTATCTATAAAAAAAAGTTTCAAAGAATATCTATATTAATGAGAATTTTTAAATCACAAGAAATAGATAATTTTGAATATGTATTAATAGATAAATATTTTATAGATATTAAAAATAATTTATATTTTATTGGTAATAATGAAGTTTATAGTATAAATTTAAATGATGATTTTAATTTAGATATCAATATAGATCCAAAAAGTGATTACAATAAAATAAAGTTTATTTGTAAATATAGTATAGAAAATATAATTAAGTTTGAACTAATATCAAATGAACTTAAGAGAGATAAAAGAATAAATGATATTATAAATAACATCTTTAACCATTAAATATTTTTAATTATATTAAATAATTGAAAGAAAAAACTAATATTTAATATATAATAAAAAAACACTTAATAAATAATGGGACAATCAAGCTTTCCTACCATAGCAAATCAGATATTATCATATAATAGAAATGTTGTAGACATATTAACAAAGATAAATACTATAACTACATCTACTGACTCATCAGTTAATATACAATATTATGATGATAAAGGGGTTTTGAGAAGTTTTGCTTTACCTACTATAAATGCACTTAAAGCAGATATAAGCAGATTAAATAATAATATCAATTCTTTATATAGTATTGACACAACGGGATCTTTAGTCCAAACATCACCAAATTCATTTAAAAAGGTTGTAACAGTTGATTTAAATAGAGAACCTAATGCAGTTTCATCACTTGGTTCAATAACAACTTTTAAAGCAACTAATAATTGGTTCTTTGATTCTATGCTTAATCCAATGTTAAATATAGAATTAGATTTAAGTGGTCAATTAGATGATAATGTTAGAAAGATACAATCTAGAAGATATATCGTTGATTTTGAAGAAGATTCAACTGGTAATTTAACAGCTAATGGTCAGTCTGCATTAAATAGTTTTAATAATACATATAGAGGTAATTCTAATATAACTATAACAGACTTTGAGAATTGGTATGAAACAACACCAGGTGTAAAAAATGGTACAAATCCAAAATTTGATGAGCAAGTATTTGATTTAGAACCAAATGAATTATTATATCAAGGTCAATTTTCAGTTCTTAATATTCAAGAAGATAGATTAAATAGAAAATTATGGTATGTTTTAGATACTTTGGAATATATTAACGTATCCACAGGGTTAAGTGAGAAATTAAATATAGGTAGTGAATTGATTATAAATACGTCAAATTCATCTACAAGGTATTCAATTTTAGAGGTTTCTACATCTGATGTTAATCCCAAGGTAAGAGTTGAAAGAGTTGAGGGACTTGAGCCTATTTCAGTTGGTTTAGGTACACTTAAAATATATGCACCTGTTATTTACACTAAGAAGGTTTTGATAAGTGTTGGATATGATGAAAGAAATGTTGTTTTTGTTAAACCAATAAATACTGATAATTATTTATTAGCCAGAGATTGGAGTAAAGGTACTGGATATTGGACAAATGATCTTAGATTAAGTTCAACTACTAGTGATAATGGGACTACTATGGATCAATTCTATACTGATTTTGTGTATGATTATGGAACTGTTTTAAAAGATGTTGTTACTAAGAGTACACCTAGTTCATTAGCAGGTACACCAGTTGCACCCACATTAACATTGAGTAATTTTAAAGTAACACAAATAAATAAACATCTTACTGATACACCTGATTCTAATTTGATAAAACAAAAAAGTAATTATCAACAAACTTTAAAATCAGAATTGCAACAAATACAACAAGCTATATTGGATAGAAATAAGCAAGCAAAGGTTACTAAATTCAAATCAGATGCTGCTAAACAACAAGCACTATTAGAAATTGATGCATTAACTAAAAAGAAAGATAGTACATCTAAATTATTAGCTAGTACTACACAAGAAATTTTAGATATATCTAAAAATCCACTTAGTAATGTAGATCCTGTTTTTAGTGCAAGAGGTTTTTGGACAATACCTGATCCAATTATTGTTAAAGGATCTAAGCCACAAGAAATAGTTCAATTTAGAGTTCAGTATAAATATTTGAGTAAAGATGGTAAAGAATCACCAATTGATACATTTAGTGTTGATAACACACAAACAACTGCGGCATTTTCAAATTGGGTGGAATATAAAACAGATGCAAAGAAAAGAATTTATGACCCATCTACACAGCAATATACTTGGGAAGCTCAAGATGTTACAAATGCAGAAGTTCCGAATATAAATCAATTAGATATTCCTATTAAACCAAATGAGCAATTGCAAATCAGAATTAAATCAATATCAGAGGCAGGATGGCCTGATACACCAGTTGAATCTGATTGGTCTGATATATTAACTATTGATTTTCCGACAGATTTAAGCAATGTTTTGAATGAGAATACTTCAATAGTTACCGATGCTACAAAAGAGGATTTGAAAAATAGTGTAAATAGTGATTTAGCCGCTAAAGGATTAGATGATCACTTATCAGATACCGTAATACTAAATAATCAATCATATCACCATGATAGCACAAAGATATTATCTGGATTTAAAGATTCAAATGGTGTTGCATTAAATTTATATGATTATTTAAAAGCATTAGAAGATAGAGTTAAAGCATTAGAAGAAAAGATATTAAGAGCTAAAGGTCAATTACAAGTTGTTATTCTTAGAAATAACCAAGAATTCATTGTATCTAATGGATCTGAAACAGCATTTGTTATAGAATGTGAAGATTATCTAGATACATACACAGCTACTGGTGTTGAGACTGGTAGAGTATATGCAAATCAAATATATGCAATTAAAGATTTTGTTATAAAAGTTAGAAATAATTCAGCTGATTCACCACTTGGTTTATTATCTTCTAGTAATTATAGTGGTAACACCGATGTATATAATACAACAGCACCACAAGTTTTCTGGGTTAATACAAACGATGAACTTATTACATCGGATTCTACTGGACAGACTAAAACTCAAATAGATAATCAATTTATATGGTCTGTTAATTACGATTCAGTTACATCTAATTCTATAAATAAATTATCGTCTAATATTGGTAATTCATTTACTACAAATAATTCAATTACAAATATACTTGGATCAACAGAATTTAATATTGGTTATAGTGAATCATCTATATTATCATTTATAGGTAATAATAAATCAATATTAGATAGTTCTAAATGGATTGATAGTGTTAGTAGTGTTAGTTCAACTACTAAATTATTAACAACTATACATCCTGTTATTCAAAATTTGGAAAATATAGTGGAAGTAAATTCTGATAAAATACATACTATTTCACCAGGTGATACAAATTCTGTGATTATACCACTTAATATTTATTTCAAAATGAATGCTCTTGATAACAGCCAAAGTGGATTAAATTATACATATATTAATTTGAACTCACAAAAGGATACTGTTAAACATATTAAAAAGGTTAAATTTTATTTAGAAAACGAGGCAGAAAATAGACCATTTGTATTTAGTATTAAATTTACAATAAATAGGAATAAAGTTATATCTAAAAAAAGTGATGTTTATACAACACCATATATAACAAATAATAATCTAATGAATAATTAAAAAATAAATAAAAATTAAATGTCATCTTTTGGAATACTTAGAACCAATGTTGGATTAACTACAAATGTTAAAATTGTTGTAGATAGTAATTATGGACTTAGTTTGGATAGTATAGATTCTATTCCAGATCTATCTTATGCTAAATATAAAAAATTTGACTTTAATAAAAATAATTATTATGATGAATTATTACCATATTTTTTTGATGGATTGAGTTCTAATATTGCATTTACTATAAAATATGATGATGATTCAGATACAATGACAGATAATTTTTCTGATCAATTTGATGATATATATAAATATGGTGCTAGAAATATAGTAGATAATAAAAATTACACAGAAGATTATGAGTATTTTGCACCATTATATGTTTTTAAGAATAAACTTCCTAAAAATTTTATAATATTTAGAGTTGATAACCCAGGTATATTAAATATTGATAAAACTAATGTATATAGTCAAGTATTTAGAAATTTCAAAAGTGTAAAACTATTTGATTTAACTAACAAGACACCACTAGGTGAATGGTTGGATTTAAATATAAATAATAATAATTTTTATCCAAATACACCATTTGAGATGAGTTTTACAAATTTAGAATTTTCACAATGGAATGGCATTGATTATAATACAGGTGGTTATACTAGTAAATCTTTTTTCTTGGATGATTCAATAGCAGAGGAAAAGGAAATATTTGAACTTGAAAAATTCATATTTGATGGTTATCAAAATAATAAAGTTGTATTTCCAAATATATTAAATTTTTCATTTTTATTTGATGACAACCCAGGTAATAGCACATCACTTAATAAATGGTCTATTAATAGGTATTATGGATTTTATATTGATAATATGGACTTAGTTAAGACCATATCACCATATATAACACCTTTTATAAAAGATGATGTTGTTATACAAGCAGGTAATATACTATATTCACCAACTGGTGACCCATTCATAGAAGGGTGGTCTGATACAAGACCATTTTACATTGAGTATAAAGATAACTATTATAAAGTTGAGAAATTTTCAATAACACAAAGTAGCACCGTTAATTCAGTTTCATTAAACACTGGAACTAAAATAGCAAATACTACTTTATACCCACCTAAAGGAACTTCTATACAAACATCAAGTGCACAGATATTGGATGTGAATAATCCAGTAAGTCATAATTATATATCTGATATTATTACCCCAAATATAATAGATAGTTGGAAAATAGTATCAACAATAGATTTAACCGGTCAGGAAAATTATATTAATAAAAATATTGGTTATATAAATAGTGACAATATACTAATAAATTATGATCAGAGTTTTTTTGATATTGAAAATTTTGATCTATCTGATTTATGGGTTATAGAAATTGATAATGTCTATCATAATATAATAAGAAATAAAAATGGAAATTTACAATTAAATACTGATTATTCATTTATATTTAATGAAAATGATTATAATTATTATATAAATAAAACAGATTCCTCATATACAACTTCAGTTAGTATTATTGTTGATTCAAATAATCCACCTAAGAAATTTAGCATTTATAGACTAAATTTAACTGATATCAAAGATTTTGATACTAGAATTGTTGATACAGAACCATCTAAATTTGAATATGAAAAGGAAACGGAATTAACAAATACGGATGAAAGTAAATTATATCTAACTAATTTAAATAGTAATACAAATCCTAAACAACTAGATGATTTTATTTATAATGAAAAAGTAGTTAATATACCAGTATCTTCCGAATATACAGCTAATCAAGAAACATTTAAAATCATTGATGGTGATCTATCTCCAATTTGGAGAAAAAATCCTGTATATTGTAGATGGGGATTTGAAGGTTCATTAAGTGCTAATGATTATCCATATGTTCTAAACAATTCTGATAAATTTGAAGATTACAATAGAACTACAAATGTATTTGATCCGAATCCTAGTAGATTTGAAAGAAATTTAGATTATTTTTATACAATAAACTCATTAACATATTCGTATTTACACCACACATTGCACGTTGAAAATAATAATGATAATGGAATAGACACAGAATTTAAATTTGACTTTGAAAAATATTTGGAAAATGGTACATATATTAATGGTACAACTAGTACAACATATAATTTGGATTACTTTACATATTTTTTTAGTAGAAAAACTTCTTTTTTGAATAACACAATTAAGAAAAATGTGAATAAGTATTCTACTTTTATTAGCGGTGATAATACTACACCTAATATAACACTATTTAGGGGTATAAAGTTTTTACTATATGATGTTAAAAATATAAATTTAAGTGCATCTAATCAAATAAGTGTAGTTAACTTAACATCTAATAATAATTATAATGATTATAAATTCTCTATATTACTAACATCAAAGGATAATGGAATGGATTGGTATATGATTGATCGTTGGGAAATGGATAAACAATATACACAGGGATCAATTGTTTCTTATGATGATATTTTATACATAGCTGATTCAGATACTATTTGTAGCTCACCTATTATTAGTATAACATCTCAAAAGGGTATAAATTCGGTTAAAGCAACACCATATAATCAACTATCATATACATCTTCTGATAATATACCTGGTTTTTATTTAAGTGGTGATAATAATCCAAGTAATAGTAATAATTGGAGGATATACGAAAATGAAAACTCTATATTATGGAATCCGAATAAATCATATCGAGTAAATGATGTTATATATAACTACGGTGATTATTATGTTTTCACAAATTCAAATGGTGTTGATTTTTGGAATCCAATAACAGCATATAACATAACAAATAATACTCATATTGGTTATTCACTAAATGATATTGTTATTTTCGAGGGTGAATATTATAAATCATTAATTGTTAATAATGTTTATTCACCTGATAATCTAACTTATTGGTCAGCAACTACTGATAGTGTAATATCAAAATGGCAACTTATTGAAATATGGAATCCAAGTAAAACTTATAACCCAACGTATATTATACATAATAATATTTTATATAATTCAACTAATCAAGTTGGATCTAATGAAATACCTGGTGCATCAATTTTATGGAATAGAGTTTATAGTATGGAATCTGATACTAATTTTGTATATCAGAGAGATAATAACCCTATAATAAATCTAAATAATGAATATTATTTAATCAGATCTAACCCATTGAATAATACACTTGAAAATGGGATAAAAATATACATTAACAAGAAGAGAAAAAATGTATTAATTAATATTTATGTAAATGATAATACATTACCAAATCTATCAAATAATGATAGGGATATTTTATATACATCTATAAATAAAAAATTAACAGCTACGAATTTTGTTGATTGTTTAAATAACCTATCAAATAAATATGGGTTTACTGATTATGTAAACTATATTATAATTGATGAAAATGGTGCTTCAACCACTTATTCATATGATAATAATATACAAAATCTAAATATTATGCTATTTGCAGAGAGACCTGAACCAGTAGATGTTAAAATAAACTCATTAGATTATACACCAATAATAGTTGATAAATTAAAACCTAGCAAAAATTTGAATAATGGTAAAATAACTAGCTTAACGGAATTAAATTATTATAATAAAATACACATGGGTGTTGAAATAGAATCTAATAATGATACACCTACAACTGTTCAAAATTATAATGGGTTAGCTAATATATCAAGTAATACGATATATAGATTCAGTGGTAATTATATGCCAATTTTTTATGATGTTAGTTTATATAAGAAAGATAACACCATAACATATAACAATTTAAAATTAACACTTGAAGTTGGAGAACCTCAAAATGTTATATTTAATTTGTCAAATGGTACATATAGTACAATATTAAATGAAATAATATATCCAGGGCTTTCTTACTCAAATATAAGTGATTATTATAGTCAAATAACATCAATTATAAATAATGAAACAATATTTTCTAATATTAATTTCAAATATGATATAAATAGAATTGGGTGTTATATAAAAGATTCTTTAAAACTAGATCTAGAGGAAAATACATTCAACAATAGATTAAATATTTGGCAAGATGTATCATATAATGATAATGATGCTACTAGTGATGATAATATACCATTAACCACTACCGATGTATACCCAGGGTCATATTTAAATTTAAATAATAATAAAATATTTACTATACAATCATTGGGTATAGCTACAAACTCCACTTTTGAATTTATTGTCAATAGTTTAGATAATCTATCATATCAAAATAATATTTTCTTTGGCAGTAATGATGCTATAAAGTTTGGTTTTGAAGATGATAGAATAGTATATTTTAATAATTACTATCCTTATAATACTAAAATATATAGTGAACCAATTGTTAAAAATGGTACTTGGTATCATTTAACATTTACTAATACGTATGATGGTACATATTCTTACCCAAATATATACATAGATAGTCTATTTAGAACAGATTTATCATATTCTTTATCAAATGGTAATATATTATCAAATGGTGGTATGACGGGATCACAAACATCATCAGATGGTATTCATCCGACATCGGATTTTATTATAGGTGCACCAAAAGTATATGATCCTATTACATCAGCAACAGCAACATTCTGTGGTAATATAAACACTATCAGAGTTTATGATAGAGTATTAACACAAGATGAAATATATTCAAATTATGTAAATCAACATAAAGAACTATCCATAACTTATAAAGCATCTGAAGGTAATGTTAATATTGGTCTAGAAAGAATATATCCGAGTTTAGTAATAAACATAGAGGATAGTAATGGCTCAACATTTGATATTAATATAAGTGCAACTGGACTAAATCCACCACATACTTGGTCATTTAATGGATCTAATTATACAACTAATACAACTATTTTATCAGTAAATAAGGGAACAGCAAATAATATTATAGTAAAAGATATTATTGGATTAACTTCTAGTATTGGATATTATACTATAAATAACACAGGTGAACAATATCCAATAAATGGAACATTTATATATAATTAATAAAAATAAAAATAGAATATGTCAACTACATTTTTTACTAGAACAATTAAAACTACATTAGATACATCTGATTATGAACCATTATATGGTAATTATAAATTTGATACTGATTTGACTGATTTTGGATTAGTAAAAGAGGAGAAGATCAGGAAAGTAAATAGAAGTGGTAGTATTCTAAAATTGAAAAATGTAAAAGATACTAACTCTATTTACCCAATGATAGATGAATTCGGTTATACATTTAATGATTTTTTTATATTTAAATCATCTTGGGACTTGGCATATCATCTTGAAATAATTTTAAATCAAACATCTACATCTTATAATAATGGACAAACAACAACCACTATTATAGATGATACAAATATAGGAAAAAGTAATTAAATGAGAAGGAATTATATATCACCAGAGTTTCAGAAAAATAATGTTTATGGAACATACAATATGTTAGAGCAAAGTAATTACTTTGGTTCTAAAATGCTTATAATTGAAGATAGTATAAGCATAATAAATCAAAACATTATATATTATCAGAAATCTAATGGTGAGCAAATAGATTATGATACAGAAACAACATTAGAATCAACTATATATTCATCATCTGATGATAAACTATTAAATCATACTTTAATATTAGATCAATCTCAAAGTCAATATAATCTAGACAATTCAACAAATTGGATATTAAATATAAATCTGAATAGTCTATTAACTAATTATATATATGCACAACTAAAGAAATTTAGAACATTTGAAGGGCTTAAAAATGAAATGAATATTTATAATGATGTAGATGTTGCTATTAAAAAATATATACAACTAAACGTGTTGAATCGTTATAAATATTCTTCAATAGATTTATATATTAAATATAATGATTTGAGAAATCAAAATATACTTAGATATAAGAATACTTGGAATGAAAATATAATAATCTCAAATTATAAAGTTAGTAATTTTCAAAGTGCTACTGATCTCAACCAGAATAATGTTGTAATACAATTCAACCAAAGCCAACCTAGTAAAAATTTTAATTTTGACTATTATTATAATGTGAATTTTGTGAAAATTTAATAAATGAATATGAAAAATGATGATTTATATAACAATTTAGTCAATCTTCTTAAAATGTTTAAGAACAGACCTCACCATTTAGCAAAATATCTTATCAACAATTCTTCATTGGATAATGATTTTATTATTAAAATAACAAAAAATGATAAGTTGAAGAATATTCCAACTAGTGATGATTTACCTGTATATTTTAGTGATATAACAAAAATGAATGATTATTACAATTCATTTATTGATAATATCAGTGATAATATAAAAAATAAAACTAAAGAAGAATTGGAATTGGAATTAAATGAAAAGTTAGACACATTTATAAACAATGAAAAATTTGAAGATGCTGCCAAATTAAGAGATTATATGTATAAAATAAATATAAATAGAAATAAAAAATAATTTTTTTTAAACTTTAAGCATATAAATAACTAAAAGTATTAATTAACTTTTAAAAATAAATAAATATGCAAAAAACAATTGGAAATGAAGAACTAGCTTACCTATTTGAAGAAGATAGATTCTCTACAAAAAGAGGTAAAAGAAATAGATTCAAAAACACTACACCTGAATCTGTTGAATTATCAAAATTATACGATTCAATCGAAGTTCAAGTACCAAAAAATGGTAAAGTAGTATCAGCTAAATATGAAGGATCTAATTCTGAAAGTTTCATATTTGAAGTAGTTGGATATAAAGATTTTATTCGTGTTGATAATAAAGTAAATGAGGCTAAATATCTTAAGAATACTAGTGTTGGTGATATGATTGATGTTCTTATTTTGGATGTAAATGAAAAAAATTACCTTATCAAAGGCAGTATTTCAACTTTATACGAATCAAGAGCACATGCTAACATGAAAGAATTGGATGAAAATGCATCTGTAACTGCTTATGTTAAAGCTCTTAGTCCAGCTGGATATGAAATGGAAATCTATAATGGTGGTGTAACACTTCCAGGATTTATGCCTAACACATTAGCTGGTATTAACAAATTATTTGATCCAACATCTATAATTGGTGAAACATTTGAAGTATCAATTGAATCTTACTCTGAAAAAGAAGGCACTTTTATCGTTAGTAGAAGAAAATATTTGAGATCTCTTATCCCAGCTGCTACCGAACAATTACAAAGTGGTCAAGTTTACACAGGACACGTTACTGGAACTGCAAACTTTGGAGTATTCGTAGAATTCAATGAGTGTTTAACAGGTATGATACATAAAGCAAATGTACATCCTGAATGGCAAGATAAACTTGATGAAATTAAACCTGGATTTGAAATTGAATTCTATGTTAAAGAGATTGTTAAAAATCCTAAATATGAAGATAAGATTATTCTTACTCAAATTTTAAGAGAAACATTATGGGACAATATCTCAATTGGACAAGTAATTAATGGTAAAGTGAAAGACACTAAACAATTTGGAACACTTATAATTTTAGATGATGAAACTATTGGTTTAATCCACACTTCTGAAATGGAAAAAATGAATAAAAAATTCACACCAGGTCAAGAAGTTAAAGTAAAAGTTATTTCTTTGGAGCGTTCTCAACGTAAAATATTCTTAACGATTGCTTAAGAATTGGTAGGCAAGTAAAACAAAAAAACCTCAGATATTTTCTGAGGTTTTTTATTTAATAAACATTCCAACCAGCAATGGTGATAACACCATTATCATCAACTTTTTCTTCTTCCTCTTCCTCAAAAAAAGTATCTGATAATACATCATCAACTGTTTTATCCGATAATTCTACATCTGTTGGTTCAATTGTAGTTGCTTCATATTCCGTTGGACTCGTAAGTCTAAATTCTTCGTATAATTTTATATATCTTTTTCTCATTTTATTCTACTTATTTTTAAGAAAGTATCTTTAATACAACCTCCTCTACAAACTCTTTCATATCATTTGGATCAATTGTACTAATAGTATCTTTAACATTATGACAATTAAACAATAGTTTAAAATCTAAATAGGTATTTTCATCCCATTTTACCATTGTCTCTTCATCAATTGGTGGTAATGGATTTATAACAACTGAATTAATTCCATTTTTATTAAATATAACAGAATCATTAAATGGTGTATTAACTACAGGACAATTAAAAATAGATTTAATATGATCCATTAAAACACCTGGGTAATTCCCAATAAAGAAATATTTACCACCCTTACCACTAAGTTCTAAATTCAAAACCCATTCAATTGTTCCAAAATCACCATTTTTAATTTGATCTGAAACACGTTGGCTTCCAATACCACCAACTTCTTCACCATCTAATAAAACCACGTTTATTTCAGGTTTTAATTTCTTAACCATTATGGCATTTATAACAGATGCTGAATTATCATTTGCATTATCAATAGCTGGATTAACTATATCGTGATGTGCAACAACCATCTTATTAGAATTCCCTTTCATAACTATATTATAAGCAAAGGTATCCTTGTATTTGAATTTATCTAAATTATATTCAATATCCATTGAATCTAATAGTCTTGTTAAGAACTTAACACGTGGTGTTGGTGTTGATCCATTCACATCAATAGTTCCATCATTCCTAACTTTACAAAAGTCATATATTTTATCGTACATAAATTATATATTAAAAAATAAATATCTTTTTTATTGCTAATTAAAATATTTATTGTATATTTGTTGATGTAAGGATTTAGATAACGATTTAGATACAAAAATCTTTAGGTGGATAACGATTTAGATACAAGCCTATTCATTACATCATTACCTAGATAACGATTTAGATACAAGGGTAATTTAAAATAGGTGGATAACGATTTAGATACAAGCCTATTTTTATTTCTCAAATACAACTTGACCAGGCCAAGTTCTAAATCTATATTTTTCAGATTCCCTAAAAACTGTAGTTATTATTAATTTCCAATAACTTTCACCTAATTTATGTGGGACAATTGATAGAGCAAGTTCTCTACCTAAACTTTTTATAACAAATGGTTTATCATGTCTTATATTACCCAATGCAATACCTTTAGCAATTTCTCTATTGAAATAGTATACAAAATCTTCTATTTCAGAATTAGATATATATGATTGATTGTCAGCACTTAATCCCCTGTCAGCAAAATTACTTCTATCTTGTGAATGTTGTGTTGTTATTATGTCAAATAAAAATGTAATTTCAATATTAGCTGATATTTCAGCTATTTTTTTCTCTAATATAAACTCACTATATAAATTCAATTTCATTAAGTATATATTAAAAAATTATTTTATTTTTTTAATATATTTCAAAATTAATTTGATTATATATTTCCTTAATTTCTTCCAAATTTAATTTATTTAATGATAATTCAATAATTTTACCCATCTTATCTATATCAAATGAAGAATTTTTTAACATGAATTCAATATAATCCGGTTTATCACCGATACCAAGTGATAGTAATTTCATCTCCCTCATTATTTCATTAGATGTGATAATATCCATTCTTATATCATAACCATCTAAATTCTGTTTGAATATATAAAAATGATCATTAGATAAAACAGAAAATTCAACATATTTATCTGAACCTATTTTATAAAACATTTCATCAAATATATCTTTAGCACCTTTCAGCCCCATACCACCGGCATCAAATATTTGTTTTATTACTTTTAGTTTATTTTTAGGTTTGAAATCATTCAATAATCTACATCTAATTTTCATAATTCATAAATTTTCATAAATATATGTAAAATATTTAATATATACACTATGAAATATATTAAATTATTTGAAAATTTTACTAACAAAGATTGGAAAATGAAGATGGTGATTAAATAACACTATTGAATGGATATTTTAACTATTCACAAGATAAACCAATTGAAAATTATTTTGATTGGACTGATGATACATCCATCATAACTAAAGATGCAACTGATATACCAGATCTAATAAATAATGAAAAGATAAAAATAAGTATAGATTTTGGAATAATTACAGGCTTTGATGAAGGTGATGCTGAATTAACCGATGATAATAGCTATGTATATAATAGAATTTCTAAAATGTATGATTATGTGAAATTTGATATTATAAATCCTTGGGATCTTTAAAACATTCTATCACCAAAAACATATAAAAATAAACAAAATTCAATTTATGATAATTAATTTAAAAAGCCAAAATGATCTTAGTTCATTTTATATTATATGGGATGGTTCTACAAACCTAGAAAAGAAGGGACAAAAGGGCATAGCACATTTACTAGAGCATTTACAAACAAAAATGATAGATCATCTTCAAGAAGATTTTGATCGTGATGGGATAGACTGGAATCTATGGACAAGTTCAAATGAAGTTTGTATGTATATCCAAGGTTTAGATGAAAAAGTTAATAAGTGGAAACACGTTATAATGGATCTAATGTTTGATTTCAAAATAACTAAGGAAGATTTTGAAAATGAACGTAAAATTGTCATTGAAGAATATCTTGATGCAATGAATTCGCAAACTGAAGTACACCAAATTAACTTGGAAAGAAAGTTATTTAATGATTATGGTCCTATTGGATTATTGGAAGATTTGAAAAATTTAAGATTTTTAGATATAATCAATTTTTGGGAATTACAATATTCTAAACCATCTAAAATAATTAATGTATCTAAAAACAATGAATATAAAAATAAGACTATTGAATTTGCTGATCATAAAATAGATAGAAAAATTGAATTCGGTAATCATGTAGTTCCATTTGAAAAGGGCAATGATTTCAAAGATAAATCGTCTTTAATAATTCTTTCACCAATAATTGAAGATGATTTTGCATATGTTCATTTTATAAATGCTATGTTATCACTTGGGTTAAAATCTCCTCTGTATCAGGAAATACGTGAAAAGAAAGGTTTAGTTTATTATGTACATTGTTATTTAGGAAGAATGAACCAACAAGGTTTGAACACAATCGCAACACAAACATCTAATAAAAATGTGGATGAAGTAATTGCCGCTGTTAAAGAGGTAATTGAAAATCCTAAGAAATATTTAACAAAAGAAAGATTTAATATTGTTAAAGATTATTATAAAGTTCGTAAAGAAAAAAATGAAATTTTAAGATACGAGAATGTTAGCCAATGGATAAACCCAGATGGCTGGTCAGTTTATGATATTATTGATGATGTTGATTTCAAAAAAGTACAACAAGTTTATAAGAAGTATTATCAGTTTGATAAGTTCTATATCTCAAATGATAAAACAGAATTTAAGAAATAATAAAAAAAGCCACTCTAATTTGAGTGGCTTTTTTATTCATAGTGATCATTTAATGATAATAAACGTCTTTTCAACTTTTCACCTTGTTTATTAATCCAGTTATCATAAAATTTGACACCTTTCTTAGGCTTGTAAATATTAATATCTTCAAAATCAAAACTAGTATTATTAAAAAACTGATCTTTAAACATTTTAATAAACATTTTAATATTCTTAAATTTACTAGTTTCAATTTTATCTAATTCAGTTTTATTATTTTCAAGTAAATAAAACATTTTATTGATATTATTTTCACTTATATTTGTGAAAATATTACTACATTTGAAATTTATTAACATTTGTGATATTGAATATCCTTCTGTATTTATAATCAATTCTCTAAACTGATCATTGCTTAATTTGGAAACCCCATAATGCTTCATGGTTTCTTTTATTATAGAATGTGTTTCAATTATTTTTGAATTTAACTCCTCATCATTTGCAAAATATAATAGAGTGAAAAAATATTCTAATTCACTATTCTTAATATTTAAAAAAATATTTTTTGATTTTATATGATTTAAATTTTTACTTGCATTTTCCTTACCTATTAATGTAAGTCTGTAAGCATGATTTAACTCATGCTTAAGTGTTGATATAGTAAAATTTCTTTTCAAAACCAAATAAATAACCCACCCATTTTTTGATTTATGTGATTTATCTAAATCCAAAAACCCATTAGATTTGAATAGCAATGAATCTTGTATTTTTATATTCAATTCACATATATTTAAGTTAGTTGGTAAATTATCTAATTTTATTTTTTTAATTCCAGATTTAGAAATATCATCATATATTTCATCTGAATATTGATCTATTTCTTTTTTTATATGTAATCTTTCAAATAAAAATGAATAATAATCTTTAATAGTTCTTAACATAATCAATTAATTTCAACAAATTTTCAGTATTATGTGTATATCTATCTAATAAAGATTCTAAAAACATCAATCTACCTTCTTTATAAGTTTCTTCTGGATAAATTGAAAATTCCTGAGAGATACCATTCTCCCATTCTAAAAGTTCCTCAAAGTTTCGCTCTACTATATTCATATCATACGAATTAAAGGCTTCTGAAAGCATATTGGATGATGTATGGGACTTTGTATCTAAAATCATTTGTTTTACTTCTAGAACGTCTAAATTAGTTTTATCAATACAACAATCGATGAAAAACTCCGCAGATTTTTCTTCATTTATATCGCTACTTGGATCATAAATAATATCGTGGAAAAGTGCTGTAAGCATTAATTTATCATATTCCTTTTCAGAATATTTTGATTTATCTTCATTAATTTGATTGATAAGATCATTTAAGTGATTTAGACTGTGATATGATCTATGTGATTCATTCCACATTGACAATAATGTATTAACATCACATTTAATGCTATATTTTTCTAATAGTTCTTGTAAGTTCATAAAAATAACTTTTTTAAGTATATATTAAAAACAAATGTTGTTATAAAAATTTATTTATAAATTTCATTCTTTCATTTGCTTTATATGTCTTTCGCACTTCTACATAAACTTTCTGAATTTTAATCGTCAAATCTACATCTTTTTTTGCATATGTTCGTATTAAAGAAACATGATCAAGTATTACTATATCTTCATCCATATATTTTCTTAATTATATTTTTCCTAGAAAATGCCCTAAAACTATTTTGTAGATTTCTTATAATTATACTACCATTTGTTTCAATATCTTTGGATATTCTCAAATGTGATTTATTAAATAAAATATTCATTTAGCTAAAATTATATCAATTTTTCTATCCCTTTCATCTGCTTTTTCCTTTGCTAATTTAGCAAGTTTTTCCTCATCACTTTCATAATAATAATCAACATCTAAATATTTATAATTTTCACATAGATTAAGATATTCCTTATAATTAATAGATTTATCTATCATTTTATTTTTTTATAATTTCAATTACCTTTTCCATACCAATTGATGCAATCTCCTTAATGTGCTCATATTCAACAAAAGTTATTTCATCCGCCCAACGACCTTCAGTATCATAATATCTAGGTATATCAAATTTTTCACCTGGATCAACATAATAAATTGGTGTACCATCTTTTACTATTAATGGTATTTGGTTAGCCGGTGATACTTGCATTGAAGTTCCTATAATTATACATATATCACATTCAGTAGCAGCTGTTATAGCTCTTTCTAAACTATTACCATCTAAATCTTCACCAAACCAAATAACGGATGGCCTCAATTGTGCTCCTCTTGGGCACTTATCACCTATATTAATATCACCTGGACAATCATATGTTTCAGTTGATCCAGGAAATGTTGATTTTGATTTATTTAATTCACCATGTAAGTGTATAACTTTAGTTGATCCTGCACGTTCCTGTAAATCAGTCACATTCTGAGTAACTACTGTTACGTTATAATCAGTTTCCAAACTAGCAATTAATTTATGTGCCAAGTTTGGTTGAACATTTTTCATTTCTCTTCTTCTTAGATTATAAAAATCTAAAACTAATTCACGATTTTTTCTCCAACCATCCATTGTGGCAACATCTTCAACTTTATAGTTATTCCATAGACCATCACTATCTCTGAATGTTTGAATTCCGGATTCTTTATCTAAACCAGCTCCACTAAATATTAATATTTTTTTCATAATTCTATATATATTACAAAGATAATAAAAAAACTTTAATTAGAAAGTAATTATTTTTTAATATATAAGAAAAATAAAGAACTATTAATGGGAATCCCATCTCTTATCACTTCTGACAATTTCAATTCACTTGGAAATGATGTAAACATAGTTGGAACTTTTAGTTCAACTAATCCAATTCCAAATTCGGATAAATATGTTAGCCCTATTTTATTAAATTATGTAGAGCCATATGATTATAATGGTGTTTCAAAAACACTTTTCTACACTGAAGTAAACACAAATTTAAAAGTTGGTGACCGAGTTTTTATTATAAATGGTAATTACGATAGTAATAAATTAATACAAGCAAATAAATACAAAAAAGGTAGGGATGGTTATAAGATTTTATCCATAGATTATTGTAAAATAGTTTTAGATATTGATTATACAGGTACTTTACCAACAAATGGTAATTCAGCAAATGGTGATAATATGTCTGATTATATAAAAGTATATTATATTGATTCGTATGATAGTTTTTTAACTGCAAATAAACAATTATCAACAAGAGGTGGTAATTTTTCACACAAGTTTGATTATCAACAAAATAACATAGCTTTTATAGATTCTAATTATTTACCAATAACTGATAATTGGACGATATCAGCTGGTATAACAGCATCACCAGGTTTTTATGTCAAAAATCCAACACAAAGTAATTGGAGTAATATAACTAACGAATTTATAAACTCTGGATCATATTCATTAGCACTAGCACCATCTTATAATTTTTATAATAATGGTAAATTAAAGGTAATGGGAAAATCTTTTACTTATAATGGCTTTGAGTTTAAAGATAGCTTTGTATACCATTGGAATGCCACTTATTCAACTTGGGAGGTTGATATAACAGAAGAATCAACAGCAGCTAAAGCAATTATATCAAAAAGTAATTTTATAGATGGTAATTTCACAGGCTCATTCAATAGTGGTGTATATGGGAGCAAAATTAAAAAGATAGAATGGACTGGTGATGGTATTTGGAATGGTGGTACATTATTAAATTCAAGATGGAAGACGGGTGCTTTAAATTCTAATATTTTATTGGATGTTAGTTATATCGCATCAGTGGATCAATATGGAAATCCATACCAAAAAGCCAATTCTTATAATAATGGTGGGTATGGATTTAATTATATAATTGAATCTGAATTTGAAACTAGTAGTATATATAGCTCTATTATAAGAAATACTATATTTGGTTCAACACCTAGTTTAATGGTTGTTGAAAATCACATAAATAATAATGTGCAAAATTTTGATACAACTATAAGCAATGGTCTTTTTGAAAATTGTGAATTTAATAATGTATATTTAATTGGTGGAGCTATTAAAAATTCAAGATCATCAAATAGTAAATTTTCAAATGTTAAAATTATAAACTCATTTATAAAAGATTCAGTTATAACAAATTCTACAATAATATCAGAAAGTGCTATTAAAATAGATAGCTATGATGAATGGAATGCATCAGAAAGAAGAATTCAAACTGGATTAAGTTCAAATATTGATTTCAAAGTATATAAATTTTATATAGGTGAAGCAGACTTTTTAAAATTCAGACAAGGAGATTCCTTTTATATAAAAGGGTTGAATATAAATGATAATTCAAAAGATGTTTTAAAATTCTTTGATAAGAAATTCCGATTAGGTAATTGGATTGAATATATTGATGATTTATCAGATAATACAATAACACCATTGAATATATTAAGTAATACTTTTTATAAAAGGGGTATAGAATGTGCCGCATTTTTATGTACACCTGAAGAAAATGATTGGATCTATAATAGCACTGCTACTCAATCAGGTGGTCCATATTACACAGAAGCTGTTTTAGATAATAGTAATAAAAAATATTCAATTGATATTTTCATATCAAGAAAAGACATCTATGGTAATGATATAGATGGTTTAGATTTTAATTATGGAGCTACTTATTCAGATACATCAACTTTGGGTCTTCCTGATATCATAAATAATAATTTAATAGATGTAACAAATGCTTATATTATTGATTCTAATATAGAAAGTGGTTTAATTGAAAATTCAGATTGGAATAGTGGATATAATATAAATTATAGCAATGATAATTTAATTTCACCATTTAATACAACATCAACCATATATAGTATGACATTTAGTTCCCAAGGTGAATTAATTGTTAATACCCCAGGTGTTCAAACAAAACCAGAAGTATTGGATCCAAGTTCCAAGACCCCAAATATATCAGATATAAAAGTTGGTGATATATTATTTTTAGGACCAGTTGATTATATATTAAATGATAATACAACAAGACTACCTGATACCTATAAAGTAACTAAAAAATCACCTAATTATATAACATTAGTGGAATTAGGCACTTATAGTGTTATAAGTGGATTAAATATAGGTGGCACATTTAGTACATTAAACACTGAAAATCGTTATAATTATCTAAGTAAAGTAAAAATTAACAACACTAAAATAAAATCAGGTTTATTTAAAAGATCGTATATAGTTAATTCACTTATAAAAGATGATACATATGATACAACTGATATGGATTATAATAATATGGATAAAATTAGAAATTTAGTTATATCTGATAGTATTTTTTCCAATACTAATAATATCTTATCTAAAGCAACATACTTAAATTCAACATTTGTAAATGGTAGTGATATATGGGATAATGGTATAATACAAAATTCTATTTTAAATGGTATAACTTTTAATAATGGTATTATCAAAGAATCAGCATGGTTAGATGGGATTTTTAATGGTGGTATATTCTACAAATCAAGAAGTTATGATACTGATCCATCAAATGATTATCCTGGTTATAATGACGATATTGAAACATCTTATTATAAAGATGGTTTAGCACCATATAATAATAGATATTCTTGGAGAAATGGTATATTTAATGGTGGTCAATTTTTCAAAAGTGAATGGGAAGATGGTATATTTAATGATGGTTTATTCTATAATTCAAGATTTTTTGGTGGAACAGTTTCAGGTGGTATAATCGGAAATGACACAACACCTGATACATATATTTATAATGGCACAATTACTTATACTACTGTTAATAATGCTAATGTATATGCTACTAATTCAAATACTATAAATTGGTTAAATGGTATATTTAATAAAGGGATATTTGGTGCTGCTACCAATAGTAATGCAATTTGGAATGATGGTACATTCAATGGTGGTCAATTTACAGATAATGCATCTTGGTTAAATGGTACATTCAATGGTGGGAATTTTACATCTATATATGCTTGTGATACAGTTGGTTATAATATTATATCTAATACATATTCTTGGATGAATGGGACATTCAATGGTGGTGTTTTTGGAAATGGATCTACTAGTTCTAATTCAACTTGGGGTAATGGTGACTTTGAGGGTGGTATATTTAATGGTAAATTATGGGCAAATGGTATATTTAAATCAGGACAATTTAATGGTAGTGGCTTAACAGCAGTTGGCGTAAATCCACTTGATGCAACTACTAATTCAAATTCACAAGCATTTATAGATAATTTTAAAAATAATGGATTTTATGGACTTTGGTTAGATGGTGTAGTAACTAACCAAAAAGATGTATATGTAACTGATAAAAAATTCTATACGGATATTACTAGAAGTGTTAATGATGCGCCTACTAATTTAAGTGTTTCATTTAATAATACAATTTGGATGAGTGGTGAATTCAATCACCCTGAAGGGAATATAACAAATTCAGTATGGTTAGACGGTGCATTTAAATCAGGAAATTTTATACAAAGTTCATTTAACCCATATATAGATGGTAATTTCAATACTTATTCAACTTGTTATTGGGATAATGGTGTTTTTACTGATAGTGAATTCTTCTATTCTGATTGGAATGATGGTAAATTCATATCAGGTACTGCTGTTGGTATGGTTTTCAATAATGGCACATCTTATTATATGAATGCTTATAACATATCTTGGAATAATGGAACTTGGAAAAATGGAAACTGGAATGGTTCTACATTTAATTATGATGGCTCAATAAATAATGACTATGCTATAAAAGTATTAAATAGAATTAATGATGTAAATGGTACACAAAGTTTACACATATGGAATATATTTGAAGATATTATTAATAGCAACACATTGATAACAGAAGATTCAGCTAATGGGTCAATTGATACTGCTGTACCTGGTGTACCCACACCTGATTATAGTAGTGCTAATTCATTTTTCCCTCCAATAGTTTTATAGAAACAGATATTAAAATAATATATACATAATGTTATACAAAATTAATAATTATTTACCAAATCCTAACACATACAACTCAAATGTAACAAATGGGAAAAGTGGTCTAGTTTTTTGGGATAAAACTAGATTACTTATTCAATATTTATTAAACAATAATAAATCAGTTATTACTACATATTCTGAAAATACACCATCTATTCCTGGACAATCATATCCAGGTATTACATTTGATACTGATATAATTATTTTTAAAATATATACTAAAGATACCAATTCAACTTATGATATAACAATTGATATTACTAGTAATCAGAATACCCAAAGTATAACATATAACAGTCTTAAACCAAATACAGAAACACAAATTTTATCAAAGTCAAAATCACCTGATAAGAATAGCAACTTTGATATAACCGTTTCTTCATTAACAAAAACGGATTTTACATTTGATTTATATTTTCAACAATCATCTCCAAGTTATGAGTTACCATTCTTCTTAATTCAATACAAATCAATAAATGTAACTGCTATTTATCCATTTGATGTAACTATTGATAGTTTATCACAAGCCAAATATTTTGATAGTTCTTACTATTTTAATTTTAATTATAGAATTGATAAAGGAACAGATACGAATATTTTACCATCCGATGGAAAAGGAACTGAAATTTATATACAAGATGATCAATCAAATGTATATGATGTATATTCACTTATAAAATCACCAACAAATAGTAATCAATATATTAATACCACAAATTCTGGTAATATATCAAATTCACAATTAAACGGTTATCAATTAAAAGCTAATACATCCTATACTATATTTTTAAGAACTTATTATGGTTATGATTCTACTAGTTATATAGAATCAAATCATATATCATTTAAAACACCAAATTATTCTAGTGCTAAAGTAAATATATATAGTGGTTATTACAACGGTTTTTTTATTGAGCAATATAGTCAATATTCATCAACTTACACCATACAAAATTATTCTTCTGATTTTATAAAATTTACTAATAATAAAATTTCAAATGATAATAATAAACGAACAATTACATTAAATGGTAGTTATTATTTTCATTATGATGTTGTATCACCTATCAATATTTTAATAGACGATACATGGTTTAGTAATAATCCATCATACAAACCAATCGAAATAGGTTTCTATTATATTAATAGTAAAGTACCAATATCAACATATATCATAACATCAAAAGGTGAAAATATTTCTATTGATCCTACAGATCTATCAAATCCAAATATATTATGGAATATTTATAATATCAATGGTTTAGATTTAAGGTCAATTGTTTTCAAATACACAATTGATAATTTAGAACCGGAAACTACATATTATTATGTATCTTATATTAAGACTGATGGATTATATTATTATTATGGTGAAGTTGAAACATTTACAACATTACCAATTAATTTTTTATCGTTCCAAACTCCTAGTTTAGCACCTGGTCAAAAATGGTATCAATTATATGATAATTGGGAATTAGCAATATCCACAACAACAAATAAAATTAATCCATTTTATAGGATAAAGTCTAGTATATCAGATGATAGAAATTATCCTATATTTTATTATCATGATGCAAATTATACTATGGAAAAGAATTATCAATTCAGAACAATAGTTGAAAATTTTTATGACAAAACAATATATTTCCCATTTACAGATGAATATGAAATTGTTGGTAGTAGTATAACAAATTTTACAATCAAGACACCTTGGGGTGAGAATCAAACTTTTCCAGTCCCTTATATACAAGATAGTTCACAATTACCATCTAATATTATAAATTTATTTTTATATAGTAATATAAATAGTATCAATATACCAAATAAGCCAATAAATAATCTAATATCTAAAAGTGTTGGTAATCCAATAAATCCAATAACATACATTGCAAATAGTAGATTTAATGGTCAAGTATCTAGTTCTTTACCACATTTTATAACATCTATTCCACCGCAAGGTTTAATATACTCTGATGTTAATGACACTGATTGGTTTCTACAAGGATATGCTTTTTTCAATCTTTTTAAACCTACTAAGATAGATCCTAATCAACCATACAATGTTGCAACAGGATCAAATGTAAATAATATGGTATTTGATGGGAATGATGAGATTGTATTTTATATGGATGATACAAATACTCCTATAGGTTGTAAGGGATGGCATCTAATTGAAAAGAAAAACCAATTAATATGGTTTGATAAATACATACCAACAACAATAGATAGTACCGAAAATACAAGAAATCTACCAGTTGGTGGTAATCCTGATGATTATTATTCCAATAAAACATCCGAAGAAAAGTGGAGACAAAATAACTATGTTGCAAAATACATACCATACCAATCTTTTAACATTAGCTTTAGTTATAGTAATAATTCTAACACAACTATTGATATGTATGTGGGGTCAAAATTACCTAAATATGAAAATGGTGTTATAAATTATTTTGATGATTATACAAAAATAACAACACTTGATAACACAACACGTAATAATTGTGAGTTTGTTGGTTTACAAGGTAATCAATATGTTTATTTTGTAGCAAATGCTATTGAATTTGATCCAAGTCAAACATTAGCAACATACTCCGTAATAACTTTAGGTGATTTTAAATTTGCAGGATCTTACAATACTGGAAATAATCTATTATATGGTGTTACTGAAAGTAATAATTCATTAACAACTACATCAGGTATTGAAAATGCCACATACTCTATAAAGTTAGGGTATTATAATAATGTAGACAACCCATCAAAATTTAACCAACCTATAACACTAAACTCAAATGCTGGTAATGGAACATTCAATACAGGTATATGGGAAAATGGTGTGTGGAATAATGGATGGAGGGAAGATCAAACTAAAAAAGACTTTTTTAAAATAGAACAATTCTTTTCTTATAATTTAGATAAAAAATGGCAAATACAAATATCTGGACCATCATCATCAGTATCAGAATTTAATATAGGTGATAAAGTAAGTATAAGTAATATAGTAGCTATTGATATAAATGAAGAAAGAAAACTTTTAAAAAATTATTATACTATAATAGAAGCAACATATAGTGTTACTAGTAATTACATATCAGTTGAATTTGAAACAGATTTCCCACTTAGAAGAATTGAAATGGATTCAGATGAACACAGAATAGGAGTAACTAAAAATGTTTGGCTATCAGGTGTTTTCCTTAATGGATATTTTAAAGGAATATGGAACAATGGACTTTTTAGTGGATATCCATTAATAACTAAAATGGATGAAAGTCATTGGATTGATGGTGTATTTAATGGTGGTCATTTTACAGCTAAAAAATATAGTGTTAATTTTGATAATATAGGTAATGCTTTATATACCATTGATAATTCAAAGCGTTTAGGTTTAACATTTTCTACACCACACAAATTAAATGATAATGATAGTATTATAATTTATGATAACTCTAATAATTTAGTAGGGGAGACTATTGTTTTATCAGTAATTGATGAAATGAATTTGATAACAGGTCTTACTTGGGACACTGTAAGTAATTTAAAATATAATTTAATTAGTGGCAATGTACATACTATAATATCAACAGGTCTTGCACAAAATATGGATTTCTATTCTAATAACGTATCAAGTGTATCATCATTAGTTTCTTTACATACAGAAAGAGTTTTCTCTTATAATTCTTGGATGGATGTAAATTATTCCAATCAAAGTGCAGTTAATATTGGTAAACCATATTATTTCTTAGATAAAGCATCAAATAGAAGTTATTCTGAAAATAATCTATATGGTTATCCTACTAATGATATATTATCAACTAATTCAACTTTTAGAGATAGTTTTTCAAAAAGTTCTAGAAAATACAAATTAGGTAAAAAATGGAAAATATTCAATGATTATGTTGGGGATTCATCAACATTTGAAGAATATTTTGATACTACTGACTCAGAATCAGGCTTGAATTTATTTAATGCACAAGGATGGGATATCAAATTAAATGATAAATATACTAAAAATTTATTAGCTAATGAGTTTAATTCACATTTAGGATCTACAATGTCATACATAAGTCTTTATTTTAATAATTATGACTTTTCTAATTCAATAAATGAAGGTGATTTTATCAATTTAAATTATTGGACTAACGTAAATAACAATAGTGATGATACTGCTATTCAAAATAATATAGGATTAACCGTTTCATATATAATGACACACATAATAGGTATAACACCTAGTCCTAGATTTGGATATGCTACACAATCATTACCAGATACAAATTATACAATGATAGGCTTTGATAACTTCTCATATAATAGCAATGATACTAACACAATAGAAACACTTGCAACTATGTCATATTTTGGACTAGCAAATGGTGTAATTGGTGTAACTAATAGTGTTGGTCCAGCATATAACACACAAAATATAAACACATTTACAATAGATATAAGTAAATCTAAATATATTTGGTCAATTGATATTTCATTAAATAATAGTTTAGTATTTTCAAGAACACCTGAACCTTTAGATAGTACTACTACAACAATTGGTAAAGAATTAAAGGGTGATTCACAAGGTGATGGTGGTGTTCTTAATCTTATAACAGCATATGATGTAAGTAATAGAACAAATGGAACTGATGTAAACACATTAGATAAATCTAACTATACATTAATTGAATTTGATGTATTACAGAATAATTCTGTAACTAATTCATACATTGATCCAAACCTTGGTAATATACCAACTATACATTTTAATAATTTGAATTTTATAACTAAAAACTTTTCAAATAGTGGTATAACATATAGCCAAACAATACCAACTAAATATTTACCAATTAATACTAATGTTAATCATTTATCAACAAAAGGTATAAAAAAACAAGAATTTTTCTACAATAAAAGAAATCTTCTAATGAATTTAAAAGGGAATGGATTATTAGGAAAAGATAAAACAGAGGTATTTTTAGATAATATAAAAATGTATCAAGTGGATATGATACCATTCTTCCAATATTTTAAATATTCAAATATTAATACATCTGTACAGATACCTAGTAATGGAACATCTCCTAGTATAGATTATGCAAATGATGATACTACAAATAATATAGGAATAACCTCTGATACAAATAATATTATAACGTATTTCAGTGATAATTTAATTACTACTGATATAACTGTACCAGAAGGTATAAACTGGGTTGTAGATTATGGACTTACCGCATCTAGTATTTAGATCATTTTGATGATTAAGTGTCCAACTCTACCAGCTTCTTGTTTAGAGTGATTACCCATGGATTCTATCACATTATCACCTTTTTTGAGTTTTAATTTTGTCAATTTTTGCTTACCATAAATTCGTCTATCACCATTACAGGTTTTACAAGGATTTAAACCAACTTTACCTTTACCATCACAAAATGAACAATCTTGACCCATATATTTACCAGTACCATCACAGAAATCACAACCATCTTCACCATCAAATGTTTTTAAGATATTACCATCATTATCTTTGATAACTATTTTAGAACTCATATCCTTACCAGAACCAGCACATTTCTTACAGCGAACCCATCTCTCATATTCAATAGTACCATCAAAAGTATCATCAACATTAATGTAAATATCTAAAACATCATTTCGTTTAAATTTACTTAAACGCTCTTTTTCAGTTTCATAATCAATATCAATATTTATATCAAAGAATTCAAAATACTCATCATAATTATTACCATATTTGGATTTTTTATCATATTCTGATCTTTTCTCACCACATAATATATCATATGCTTCAGTCATTTCAGAGAAAATCTTAGAATCACCTCCTTTATCTGGATGATTTATCATAGATAATTTATAATATTTTTTTTTGATTTCTTTTTCAGTTGCAGTATTAGAAATATCTAATATTTGATAATAATTTTTCTTTAAGTCCATTTTATTAATTTTTCTAATTTTTCTCTAGCTTCATAAATATCATCATTTAAAATTATATCAACAACTTCTTCTGAGAAATTATCTTCAATAATTAAACAATCTGGATTTTGTATATAACTGATTAAATCATTTAATCCTTGTTCATATCTAACTAGTATATTTCTCTTATTAATATATCTTTTATTAAAACTCATATCAATCATTTAATTTATATTTAGTGTTAATATATTCTGCCTTACTTTGCTCAGATCTCTTCTTATCTGTATTTTTAATAAATTCTTTTCTTGATCTAACTTCTTTGATCAATTTGGTTTTGTCCCACTTTCTCTTAAGTTTCTTAAGAGCAGTTTCAATACCACCTTTTCCTACTTCTACTATTAACATATTAATCTATTATTTTACTTATTTTAAAATCTCTTAGAATAGCCTTTTTGTCACTATCCGATAGTTTTTTATAATCCTCATATTTTAAATCAATTCCTATTAATTTAAAAGCAAATTCTATAAATTCAATTTGTTTGCTCATATCATCACTCATACTATAATACATAGAAGATGTGTTATTACTAGTGATTGTAGTTGTACCCGTTGATAATGTTGTAATACTACCATTACCATATATATTACTTGCCATATTATTTATATATTTATTTAATTAATAAGTTTCTGAACCAATTTCATCATTACTATATATATTTTCTGAAAAATCTAATTCTTCAATTGTGGTAAATATATCTTTATTTATTTTTAGAATCCTATCAAACATTTCTTGGTTTAAAATAGCATGATGCACTACAAATATATTTATGTTATAATCATTAGCAAATGATTTAAGAAGTGTTAAAATAGAATCTATCCCTTCTATATCAACCGAACTAAATACTTCATCTAAAAATAAAATATTAATATGCTTTTTAGTTCTAATCAACTTAAGATATGCAATTAGTATCGCAATATTTACCCTACGATTTTCTCCTGTCGATAATGTATCACTATCTATCACAGATCCAAATTGTTTTATTTCAGCTGTAAATGTTTCATCCAATTTAACTTCAAATGGTATTCCCATTTTTGACATATTTTCACTAATGAAATGATTAATTGGTTTTATTATACCAGCAATAATTGCCTTTTTAACACCATCTTCACCAAATAGTTTATTCATTTCTTTATAATAAAGTTCTTTTTCTTTACTAATAGAAACATTCTCCTTGCTAAATGTTTTTTTGCTTTCTAATTCTTCTATTGTTTTTTTAAACTCATCAATATTTGTAGAAACTTCACCATTTTCAGATTCTTTCTTTTTATTTAATTGCTCAATTTGTATTTTACAATTTTTTAAAAAGTAATTCATATCATTAAATGATGTTGTAGTTGAACTAGCTATTTCAGCCAATTTTACTTGTCTTTCTTTTATTAATTTAATATTATTCTCTATTTCAGTTTTAATATCTTCAAACCCTTTTCTTTTTTCAATTAACGCTTCTCTTAAAGAATTAAAGTGATCAGAAATAAAATCTGTTCCACAAGTGGGACATTTTCCAGAATCATATAAATCAATTTCTTTTTGGACATTACGTATGTCATTTTGAACAATAACATATTGCTTTTTTTCACTATCAATTTCATCGTTTAATATTTTCTCTTTTTCTTTAATCTTTTCAACTTTTTCTTTAAGTGCACTATAAACATCCTTTTTAGATTTCATATCTTCCATTAATTTATTAATATCCGATTGTAAATCTTTTTTTTCCTTTTCAACAACTTTATCAATGGAATTTTGAATAGAAGATATAGATTCATCAAGAGTTCTTATTTCAGAATCAAGAGATGCTAAACGAACTTTATTATTCTTATTAAGATCCTTCAAAATACTATTTAATACATTTATAACTTCAAGATTAAACAATTTATCCAATAATATTTGTTTCTCATCATTTGACAAAGACATAAAGTTTTTAAATGAATCCACATTCATTGAAATGAAGGATTTGAATGTTTCAATATCCATACCTATGTATTTTTCAATAGCTTCATCAATATTAGCTTTACCAGCTCTTTCATTTAGAACACCATTTTCCCATAATTCTAATTTATTAGGTGAAATACCTCTTTTAACTTCAACATCAACTCCGTTAGCATTAAATGAAATTCTATTAAATAACTCACCATTTATTCTATTAGACAAAGAAGTCTGTGTAGCCCATTTCTTTTGTTTACCACCCCTAACTTTTCCATATAATGAGTAATCAAAAGAAGATAAAAAAGAACTTTTACCATTTCCATTTTTTCCACTTAGTAGAATTAATTCACCTTTTTGTGTATTTAATTTAACAACTTGTTCGTTATTCCCGAATGATCTAAAACCTCTAATTCCTATTTCACTTATTAACATATGATAAAAACATTTTTAATTTATATCTATTGTTCTAAGATAAGTTTGATGCTGTAGCAAATATTATATCATCTGGATTTACTTCATCATCTATATACATACTTTCACTTGGAGCTTCCACATACGAATCTAAATTTATATCATCCAAACGACCAATTACTTCACTACAAGGAACTAATTTAATAAATATAGATTCCAATAAAGATTTATAACCTACCCAAGTTTCTATTGGACCACCTAACAATTCTTCAATTGATTGATCAACAGTTAATACTAAATTATCATTAGTATAAAAAACGGTTCCCTCTGTGAAAGAACCGTTGCAATTTATTGAAAGTAAAACTAAGACACCATCTTCATATTTACCCATATAATCAACAATATCTGCTTTAATTTCCATCTAAAACTTCATTTAATTTGTTATCTCTTGTTACTTGATCATGATCTAATAAATAACCAGCATTAACAAGTGTGTGCATCATAGATTCACCCATTTCTGGTCTACCATCACAAAAACAATACATCATATCTCTATAATAAGTATGTATAATTTCTCTTTCTTCTTTCTCTTCTATCTTGGATACCTTATCCAAATCAAGATAAAATCTACTATATTTCTCTTTCATATATCAATTATATGTGATTATTTATAAATAGTTTAAATATTATTATCTATTAAGAATTCAATTTTTTTAAAATTATTATCCAAATCAGTGAAAACTATTTGTATCTTTGATATTTCTTTATATTCATTAGCCTCCCCTAAAATTTCATTTATAGATATTTTTTTTTCATAAATTATGTCTATTCCAGGTTCCTCACCTAAGAACCTTCTCATATCTTCTTTAATTTTAGATAATTTCCAATCGTCTGTTTTGAAGTTTATTTTAGAGATATAATCTCTTATTGACATTTCTTTTAATGAACTCATATTATTTAGTTTTTTTAGTTTTAGTTTTTCTATTCTTTTTAAGATTTTTATAAAGATTTGTTTCAGGAACATATTCCAAATTAGTACTATTACCACCATTAAATAAGTTAAAAATCAATGTATCATATGTTTTAACTAATTCTGGATTATCTGAAAAATATCTCCAAAGAGCTTCTTTATTTCTTTCTTTATATGCTTCTATATTATTATCGTGGTTTTCTAAAATCCAATTTAACATCTTAGCACCATCTTTTGTATCAGAACCCTCATAATAATAACCTATATCTTTACACATAGGGGCATTATGTAAAACTGGATAACCCATATAAGCAACATCCAAGTATAAATAATTAAGTGGGTTAAGAAGTTGATGACACAATACGATATCTAAAAATTGTGTTACAAAGTATGCAGTCTGATATCTACTTTCTGCTGTAATTTTATTATCTTTATATAAGTCTAAATTAGCAACTATACCTAAAAAATCTTTGTGTTTACTAACTTTTTCTGCATTAGTTAACATTAATTTTTCAATTTTATTTTTACCAGTTTCTGATCTATAAGATTCCTCTGTAACAAGCATTGGTATTAAACAAAATTTAACTAAATTCAAATTAGGTTCCATTACACCAATAACTTTCTTTTCCTTTGTTGGATCATATTTAATACTTTTTTTAAAAGTTCCATTTTGGAAAGATTTTTCAACATCAACAAGACTTTGTATTAAGAATTTTTGATTCCAAACAAATGGTACTAATAGAGCATCAGTTCTATATAAAGTTGAATAATAACCAACATTAGTTTCATGTTGCTGTGGAATATACCAAAGTTCATCAAATGTTTTTTCATATTGATGAATATCATTTTCACTTTCTTTAAATAAGATATTTTCAGCAGAAATTATATAATTATTACCACATCTATAGGATATTATTCTATTACTTGGTTTAATAGATTTAAAATGTATCATATATTCCTCATTGACCTGTGCACCCATTACAATTATCAAATCCATTTCTTCATATTTATCTTCAAATTTGTAAATATTTACATCATTTAGATAGTCTTGTAATTTTTGAGTAAAGTCCAATTTACCAAAATTAAGTAAACAAACATCATAATTGTTTTTTGATTTTTTTAACATTCTTTCTAATATCAAACAATTAAGTTTAATACCATTTGTCCATAATGCTTCATCATTAGATTTTATTCCAATAGTAATACCTATTTTAAGATTTTTCATAAGTAAGTTTTATTTTTTTCTAAAAAAGTGAAATTATCATCAATTTTTTTACAGTTTATGATAAAATTATCTATATCATTTTTTTCTAAATCAAACCATTCACCACCAACATTTTTACCTTTATACATTCCATGGAAATAAGATTCAATTTTACTCCCATAAGGTGATGTATAAACATTTTCTATTGTTAATATAGATGCATTACCAGTTCTGAACTCTTTAAGACGTTCAGTAACTTTTCTTCTAGTTATACCAATTTTATATATTTTACTACCATTGGTTTCTGATGAGATTAGATATACATTTATCATGATGTATATATTTACACATCACTTCTCCATTCGCACAAAATGTAATTAATTTTTATAATATATAATTAATGAAATATATTAAAAGATATGAAGGTTTTAAAATAGAGCAATTACGCAATATAGAAACATCAGTAGGTAGATACGAAAGAGATGTAAATAATAAAAAAAATATAAATTCAGATAAAATAATTAATTATGATATAAGCAATTTTCATATATCTGAGCAAAGTGGTACTTATATAATTTATCCTGATAAAGATTTTTTATTAATATATAAAGAATATTGTAAATTGAATAAATTAGATTATATAAATAATTTGACATTTGAATGCTCAATTTTACCATATGATTTTGAAACAAAAGCATATAACTTAATTGATACAATATATCTATTACCTAATAATTTACAAGGTTTGAGATTAGGTTATAAAATATATAAACTTTTATTAAATAAAAAAGTTAAATACTTAATGGGATTGAGACATAGTTCAAATAAAGCTAAAAATATATGGTCATATTTATTATTAGATAATGATGTTTATTCAGGAACAAATAAAGAATTTAATATTATAATAAATAAAAATATATCTGATAAATATTTATTTGATATTTTGGATAAAATAAATGTTTTAAATATAAAATACGATGATGATTTAAATGAAAGAATTTATAATAGAAGATAATAAATTAGATATTTTATATAAATATGGTTGGTTAGACTCAACTAAAGATGGTAATTATGATTTAATTAACTCTAAGTTTGTAAATAAATACAATAAAGAGTGTGATTTGGAATTTAATTTCTTTCTGACAAATTTAAGAATAAAAACAATATTTAATTATTATCTAAGTATTAAAAAAGAACCAGTATATCCTATACACATATATCTATATAATAGAAATGGTCTTTATTTTATACATGGTAAAGATATCTATCATCATAGCAAAGATTTTACATCTAATCGTGAAAATGATTTCAATAATATTAAAAATATAACTAACATAAGTGAAAATATTGAAAATGATATTAAAAAATATCATCTAATGTCCGATTATTTCATAACATCATTTAATAGAGATTCTAAAATATCAGAAATAATTAAATAATATTTGATTCAGTTCCACCATATACAAAATCCATATAATATACTAGACCAGTTGGACCTGGTTTGAAATCAGGATGTTGGTTTATTTCCATTTCCTCAAATTCCTTATTATCTATTAATGCATCAATTTTACGATTTCTATTTTCAGATAGAACTTCTGCCTTAATAGTTTTAAGTTCATCTTCATTGTTAGATCCAAGTGGTTGAACACTAACTAAATCCAAACCTATAGTTCTTGCACTAATTTTAAGTACAGCTTTAACAAATCTACACAAAAGTGTGTAAATTAATTATTTAAAAGATTTAATTCTTTCTGGGTAAACTGCAATACCCTCTATTCCATTGGTGAATACCGTTGGAACTGCTTTTCTTAAAATATTAAAACTTCCGTTAACATCTGAATTAATTAAACTACCATTACTTGATTTAAAAAGACCACGTTTAATACGTGTTCCTTTGTAATTATCTTGCTTTTTAATAGTTTCTAAATCCAAGAAAGAACATTTACTTGTGTAGCTTTCTTCATGTTTCTTTAAAGTTATACCAACCTTTCTAGCTTTATATTCAATCATCCAAGCTAACTTTTCAAATGGAATATTAACGAAATTCT
>Ga0214192_1000219_pt1 | contig 35995 bp, 35 predicted proteins | sample TroBogEpilimnion_44_FD_153030 | JGI IMG/M metagenome (GOLD analysis project Ga0214192, IMG submission 153030) | Freshwater microbial communities from Trout Bog Lake, WI - 29JUL2008 epilimnion | ecosystem: Environmental > Aquatic > Freshwater > Lake > Epilimnion/Euphotic zone | place: Trout Bog... | reverse complement strand
ATCCGGAGTGAGTCCGCTCCCGGCCGGAGCCAACGGGTCACCGCACGCAGGGCCCGGTCAGAGCACGCCGCCAGCTTGGCTTCGTTTTTTCGTTTTGCCGGCGATTCGATCCGGAATGAGTCCGCTCCCGGCCGGAGCCAACCGGCCACCGCAGGCAGGGCCCGGTCAGAGCACGCCGTCAGCTTGGCTTCGTTTTTTCGTTTTGCCCCGCCAGGAAGCGGGATTTCGCCGGGCCCGGATCGACCCGCCAAACGCGCCGCCCGGGCCCTGCCCCGGCACCTGGCTTCGTTTTTTCATTTCGCCGAGCCGCCGGTTTTCGATCCCGTTCGGCGGCAAGCGCCGGGCCGCGCCGCCCGTGCTAAACTGGAGACTTCGACCTTACTGCCATGTTACTGAATATCAAGGAGATGGAAGTCCGCAAGCTGCCCTTTGCGGAGACCTGGCAGCCCGGCACGTTCGATCTGGCCGATTCCGGCGCCGTTCAAAAGGGGCCGCTGACCGCCCAGGGCGTCGCCGAACTCCTCCCCGATACCGGCGGCGAAGTCCGCGTGCAGGGAAACATCGTCGCCGACCTCGAAACCGACTGTGACCGCTGCCTCGGCCGCGCCTCTTTTCACCTCGAAACGCCCTTCGATCTCTTCTATTGCCCCGCCGAAAAAGTCCGCGCCGGCGCCGAAGAGGAAGTCGCGCTGGACGAAGGCGCGGCGGAAATGGGATTCTATGAATTGCCAGGCCTTGAGCTGGACGATATAGTAAGAGAGCAGGTTTTATTTCAGCTCCCGATGCAGCGCCTGTGCAAGGACGACTGCCTCGGTATCTGCCCCGTCTGCGGGGCGAATCGCAACGAGAAATCCTGTACGTGTGAAGCCCACCCCGGCGACGACCGCTGGGCCGCTTTGAAAGAGATTGCAGTAAAGCAAAATCCGTAGTCCGAGAAAGTGAATTAAGCAATGCCGAATCCGAAACGACGCCACTCCAACGCCCGCACGCAGAAGCGCCGCGCGCACGACGCCCTCCGCAAGCCGGCCTTCGCCGAGTGCCCCAATTGCCACGAACCCAAACTCCCGCACCGCGTTTGCCCGAGCTGCGGCCAGTACAAGGGTCGCGAAGTCATCGAGACCACCACTGCCTAGCAATCCCGGTCAGGCGGAGATGCGCGGCAATCTCTTTTACGGCGAGATCCGTCGCGCTGTCTCTAAATCCGGCATGCGTAGCATTCTCTCTCAATCCGAGATAAGCTGACTGAGCGAATGGTAACCATTGCAGTAGACGCGATGGGGGGCGATAAAGCCCCAACGCCTGAAATCGAAGGCGCAATCCACGCCGCGAAAGAACTTGGCCACCGTATTCTGCTGGTGGGGGACCGGAACATTGTCGAACCGGCCCTCGCCGCGCATCCGGGAGCCCGTAGTCTGCCCATTGAAGTGATCCACGCCGACGAGCGGATCACCATGGAAGACCACGCCGCCAAAGCGGCGCGCACCAAAAAGGGAAGTTCCATGCACCTCGCCGCCCGGCTCGTTTCGAGCGGCAAGGCCGATGGTTTCATCTCCGCCGGCAACACCGGCGCCTGCATGGCCATCGCCAAAATGGTGCTCGGCAAAGTGCCCGGCGTCGATCGTCCCGCGCTCACCGGCATCTTCCCCACCCACAAGGGCACTCCCGTCGTCGTCGTCGACGTCGGCGCCAATGTGGATTGCGAACCGGAAATGCTCCAGCAGTTCGGCCTCATGGGCGAGGCCTATTCGCGCCACGTCCTCAAGGTGAAGCGCCCGCGCGTCGGCCTGCTCTCCATCGGCGAGGAAGAGCACAAAGGGAACGCACTCACGCGCGACGCCACGCCGCTGCTCAAGTCGCTGCCGGTTCACTTCATCGGCAACGTGGAAGGCCGCGACCTGTTCTCCGGCCACGCCGACGTCATCGTCTGCGACGGCTTTGTCGGCAACGTGGCGCTGAAGGTCAGCGAAGGGCTGGTTGAAATGATTCGCTCCATGCTGCGCGAATCGCTCGAAGCCACCGTAACGCGCAAGATCGGCTACGCGCTTTCGCGCTCGGCCTACAAGGATTTTAAGAAGCGAGTCGACTATTCTGAATATGGAGGCGCCCCGCTCCTCGGAGTGAAGGGTGTGTGCATCATATGCCACGGACGCAGCGACGCCAATGCGATCAAGAACGCGGTTCGCGTCGCCGGCGACTTTGCGGCCAGCAAAATGAACCAGCGAATTCAGGAAGGCCTGCGCGAATTCGCCATCGCGGGCTGAGCGCCATGCGCGCCGCGTTCCTTCTCCTTTCTCTCGCCGCTCTCTCGTTCGGCCAAAGCGAAAAATTTAACCACGTCCAGTGGAAGCTGACCCTCCCGCCGGCCGCCGCCCCGGGCGCCACCGTGCTCGGCCGTCTCGATGCCGCCATCGATCCGGACTGGCACATGTACTCTTTCACCACGCCGCCCGGCCCCATCGCAACGTCGCTGGAGTCGAAGGACAGCCCGGCCATCGAAAGCGTCACCGTCTTCGAACCGCCGCCGGTGCGCCGGTTCGATCCCAACTTCAACTTGGACACCGAGACCTACGAAGGCGCGCAGACCTTCTACGCCCGCATCGCGCTGAAGAAGGATGCTGCCGCCGGCCCGGCCACCATCACGCTCATCCCGCGCTACCAGACCTGCAGCGGAACCTCCTGCATCCCGCCCCGCACCCGCACCGTCACCGCCACGCTGAACATCGCGCCGGGAACCGCCTCCGCCGCGGCCAACCTCCCCGCCGGCTACATCGAAGTGAAGGATGACGACCAGACCCCGGCCGCCCCGCCGGCCGTCGCCGGTGTCGCCAGCGCCGCCGCCAGCGCCGCCGTTGCCCCCGTTCCGGCCGCCGCCGAAAGCGGACTCGGCAGCTTCCTCCTTCTGGCCTTCGGCTTCGGCCTCGCCGCCGTCTTCACCCCCTGCGTCTTCCCGATGATTCCGATCACCATGTCCTACTTCGTGGGCCAGAGCAATCAGCCCGCGCCGGGCAAACCAAAAGCCAGCGGACTCGGCCAGGCCATCACCTTCTGCCTCGGCATCATGGTTCTGTTCAGCGGCCTCGGGCTTCTCGTCACCGCGTTCGTCGGGCCGGCCGGCGTCGTGCAGCTTGGCTCCAACGTGTGGGTCAACGGCTTCATCTCCATCGTGTTCTTCACCTTTGGCATGAGCCTGCTGGGCGCCTTCGAAATCACCATTCCCTCGGGCGTTCTCACTAAACTCAACAACGCTTCCGGCCAGGGCGGCATCCTCGGCACGCTGCTGATGGGGCTGACCTTCGCGCTGGCCTCGTTCGCCTGCGTCGGACCGTTCATGGGCACGCTGCTCGCCGCTTCGGTGGGTGCGGAAAAGCTCCGGCCCGTGCTCGGCATGGTGGTCTTCTCCGCCGGCCTTGCCCTGCCGTTCTTCCTGCTCGCGCTCTTCCCCGGCGTGCTGGCGAAGCTGCCGCGCTCGGGCGAATGGCTGTCGCGCGTGAAAGTGGTGATGGGCTTCTTCGTCCTCGCCGCGATGATGAAGTATCTGCACAACGTCGACGAAGTCCTCAACTGGGGCCTGCTCTCGCGCGATCGCTTCCTCGCCGGATGGATCGTGCTGTTCGCCATCGCCGGCTTCTACCTGCTCGGCTTCGTCCGTCTGCCCGGCATCTCGCGCGACCACGAACTCGGCGTGCCCCGCCTGCTCATCGGACTGGCCATCGTCGCCTTCGGACTGAGCCTCGTGCCCGGCATGTACTGCCAGCGCCTCGGCGAAATCGAAACGTATCTGCCGCCGCCCGATGCCTGCCCGGTCGGCGCCGCCGCCACCGAATCGAGCCAGCTGCTCTGGCTGGAAAACGATCTCGACGCCGCCTTCGCCCGCGCCAAAGCCGAAGACAAGCGCGTCCTCGTCGACTTCACCGGCGACTCCTGCACCAACTGCAAATGGATGAAGGCGAATCTCTTCACACGCCCCGAAATCAGCGCCGCCATGAAGAACCTGGTGCTGGTGGAGCTCTATACCGATCGCACCGACGAAGCGGCGAAGAAGTTCCAGAAGCTCGAAGAAGACCAGTTCCACACAGTCGCAATTCCCTTCTACGTCCTCTACGACTCCTCGCACAACGTGCTCTCCACCTTTGCCGACCGCACCACCGACTCAGCAAAGTACCTCGCGTTCCTGAACCCGCCCGCGGCGGCGAAGTCAACAGCGGCGACTGCTGCCGAGCCCGCGCTCGATGGCGCTCCGTTCCACACGCTCGATGGCGCCGCTCTCGCAACGTCCTCATGGAGGGGCAAAGTCGTGGTGCTGAACTACTGGGCCACCTGGTGCGTGCCCTGCCGCGAGGAGATTCCCGAATTCAATCGCCTCCACGAAGAAATGGCGTCGAAGGGCGTCGAAGTAGTCGGCATCGCGATGGATGACGGCGGAGTCGACGCGGTGAAGCCGTTCCTCGCAAAGACCCCGATGCGCTACACAGTCGGGATCGGCACGGGCTCGTTCGACGCGCTGCCGGTGACCATTGTGTTCGACCGCGCCGGCAAACCCGTACAGCGCTTCAACGGCCTTGCCAAACCGGCCGAGATTCGCGCCGCCGTGGCAAAGGCGCAGAACGCCGGCTGATACAGGGAGGCGCAATGTTCTCCGCGGAGCGAGCTCCGGCAATCGCGGGTATCTACTGGGTCCTGGTTCTCGCGGTGTTTTTCTTTTCGCAGCGTCTCGGCCTCAACATGACGGGCCATGGCAGCGTTCCGGTGATTCTCCTCACCATGCCGTGGAGCCTGTTCGCGCTGCTCACCTGGCAGCTGGTGGAATTGCTGCCGTACGGCGCGGAAATGTTGCGTCCGCTGAACACCGCCCTCGGCATGTGCGTGATGTTCCCGGTCATGTGCGGCGGGCTGAACGCGATCCTGATCCTCGCGACCGCCTCCGCCGTGCAGCGCCGCCAGCGGCGCCGACGCTAGCGCAAGGCTATTGGGCCACGGTCGCGACAGCATCGACCGCGAATGCTGCATCGAGGGTGGATACGCCCTCGAACGGAACCACGGTCACTGCCCCGGCCTTGCCTCGCAACCCGCGCGCCATCTCGCCGATCCGGTCGAGCAAAGGATAGATCCCCGTCGCGACGATGCTTCCCTGCCCGGCTCCGGCCTCGGCCAGATCTCTGTCGAGCCGCTGGAACGCGGTCGCCGCCGCCTTTTCGTCCGCCCCGATGGCGATGCGCGTGCCGGTGAACGCCAGCTTCGCCGCCTTCACGTCGCCGCCGCGCGTCACCGCTTCGCAGGTGGCTTCGGTCCGCAGCGGAGCACGCACCGTCTGGACCACGTCGATCGCGGCTACGGGAAAGCGCGAGGCAGCCAGTGCCGTCATTTCGTTCAGCCCGCCATCCGCACTCACAAAGCAGCTCACCCGCACCACCACAGCAGCGCCGGCCCGCGCCTTCACCGCATCGAGCGACTTCCCGAGCGCCGTCGTTCCCGTTTCGCCCGCCGCCTGCTGGCCTTCGATGAAGCCGATGCCGTCCGGATTCGCGTCCTTCTTCGCCAGCGACACGGCTTCCAGCACCACTTCCGCACCCTGCAGCGCCAGACCGCCTGCTCGCACCACCGTGACCGACGGCAGCGGCACCTTCTTCCCCGCGAGAACTTCGCTCACCAGCTGCGGCACGCGGCGCAGGTCTCCGCTGCCGCCGACAAACGCTCGGATGTGGATCACCGGCGCGCCGCCATTTGCCTTGAGGATTGCGTGCATCGCGTCCTTCGTTTGCTGAGACAGCAGGCCCTTCGCCGAAAGCGGCGAGACATGAAAGACCAGCCGCCGCGTCTCGCCGGTTGCCACGGCGGGCGGATCCTTCGGCAGCGCGAGGACCTGCGTGACGCTGTCGCTGAAGTCGTCGGCAGACTTCTTCGCCGCGGGCAAGGGCGCAGCCAGCGCCGCGAGCAGCAGCGCGGTCACGCACAGATGCCCCGGTCGCCACTCCGGTCGCCGCACGTCCATCGGTTCAGTCATGAGTCCGTGCCGCTATTTTACCGGCTGGACTCCGCGCGCCGGCGATGCCGCGCTCACATACGTGGCTCACATGCGTACTCGCCATTCCGGCCTCGCGCCGGATAAACTATTCGTCGATGATCCAGTCGCCTTCGAGTGAACCGCCGGATGAGTCGCCTTCCGCCGCGCAGTCGGTGGCGCGGTCGGCGCAGATGCGGCATCTGGTCGATTCGCTTCGTCACCTTGAAGCGAAGCTCCGCGAGGGCGGCGGCGCGCAGCGCATCGAGAAGCAGCACAGCGCCGGAAAGATGACGGCGCGGGAGCGAATCGCGGCGCTCGTCGATCCCGGCTCGCGCTTGCTTGAAATCGGGCTGCTCGTCGCATACGACCAGTACGACGGCCAGGCACCCGCCGCCGGTGTAATTACGGGCATCGGGAAGATCGAAGGGCGTGCGGCTGTGATCGTCGCCAACGACGCCACGGTGAAGGCCGGCGCGTGGTGGCCGGAGACGATCACCAAGATTCTGCGCGCGCAGGAGATCGCTATGCGTAACCGCGTGCCGATCGTTTATCTGGTCGATTCGGCGGGCGTCAATCTTCCTTATCAGGACGGCATCTTCCCCGGCCAGTACGGCGCCGGGCGCATCTTCTTCTACAACTCGCTGATGCGGCGCAAGCTGCGGGTGCCGCAGATTTCCGCCGTCATGGGACCGTGCATTGCCGGCGGCGCGTACCTGCCGGCGCTCAGCGACTTCATCATCATGGTGGAAGGCACGAGCTTCATGGGACTCGGCGGGCCGAATCTGGTGAAGGGCGCGACCGGCCAGGCGATCAGCCAGGAAGCGCTGGGCGGAGCGCATCTGCATAACGCCACCAGCGGCGTTGCCCACTACGTGGCGAAGAGCGACGGCGACTGCCTCGACAGGATCCGCATGCGCTTCCGTCAGTTGCCTCTGCCCGCGGCCGCCCCGCCGGCAAGTACGCCGGCGCATCCGGCGGACGGCCTGTACGGCGTATTGCCGCCCGATCACCGGCTGCCCTATCCGGTGGAAGAGCTGCTCAGCCGCATCTTCGACCGCGACGACTTCGTCGAGTTCCAGGCGGAATTCGCGCCCGAGATGCTGTGCGCGACGGCGCGGCTGAACGGGCATCCGGTGGCGGTGATCGCCAATCGCCGCGGCTTCCTCAAGCCGCGCATCGGCGGCATCATCTACACCGAGACGGCGCGCAAGGTGGCGTATTTCGTCGAGATGGCCGATCGCGGCGGCATGCCGATCATCTACGTTCAGGACGTTTCGGGCTTCATGGTCGGGCTCGAAGCGGAGAGCGAAGGCATCATACGTGCAGGGGCCGAGATGGTGGAGACCATGTCCTGCGCATCGGTGCCGCGCATTGTACTGACGACGAATCACGCGAGCGGGGCCGGCTACTACGCGATGGCCGGGCAGGGCTTCGATCCGAACTTCACGTTCAGCTGGCCGACGGCGCGCATCGGCGTGATGGAGGGCGACTCGGCGGTGCAGGCGCTGTTCGCTCCGGAACTGGAGAAGCTGAAGAAGTCCGGCGCGCCGGTGCCGGATGAGCTGGCGGCTTCGATTGAACGCACGCGCGCCGACTACGAACGCTGGCTCGACGCGAAGTACGCCGCGGCTCGCGGCCACTGCGATGCGGTGATCGATCCGCTGGAGACACGCGAAGTATTGACGCTGGCGGTGGAGGTCGCGATGAACCATCCGCGCGCGACGCCGCTGGCGCTGGAGACGCTCGAATGATCCGCATCGCCAATGGACAGGGCTTTTGGGGCGACTGGCTGGAAGCGCCGGTACGCCTCGTCGATGAAGGCCCCATCGACTTTCTGGTGCTCGACTATCTGGCGGAAGTGACGATGTCGATCCTGCAGAAGCAGAAGCAGGAGGACCCGGCGCTCGGTTACGCGCGCGACTTCCCTCCCCTGATCGGGCGGCTCGCCGCGCGGCTGCGGGAGCGCAACATCAAGGTCGTCGCGAATGCGGGCGGCGTCAATCCGGTGGCCTGCGCGCGGGCGGTGCTGGCCGCGGCGCCCGGACTGAAGGTCGCGGTTGTGCATGGCGACGATGTGTTTCATCGCATCGATGAATTCACGGGCAAGGGCTACGAGATGCGCGATATGGATACGGGCGAGCCGATTGCTTCGATACGGCCGCGCATCCTTTCGGCGAACGCTTATATCGGTGCGTTTCCGCTCGCCGAGGCGCTCGACACGGGAGCCGACGTGGTGATCGCGGGCCGCTCGACCGACACGGCGCTGACGCTGGCGCCGATGGTACACCGGTTCGGCTGGCGGCCGGATGAGTACGACAAGCTGGCGGCGGGCACGATTGCCGGGCACATCATCGAATGCGGCGCGCAGTGCACGGGCGGCAACTGCCAGATGGACTGGCAGGCGATTCCCGATATGGCGAACATCGGGTATCCGATCATTGAAGCCGAAGCCGATGGATCGTTCACGGTGACGAAGCACGCGAAGGCGGGCGGGCGCGTGCATTCCGACGTTGTCAAAGAACAATTGCTGTACGAGCTGGGCGACCCGCATCGCTACATGACGCCCGACTGCACGGCCGACTTCACTACCATCCAGCTGGCCGACACGGCGCCGGACCGCGTGCGCGTGACCGGCATCCGCGGGGGCGCGCGCCCGCCGACGCTGAAGCTTTCGATCAGCTACACCGATGGATGGAAGTCCATCGGGACGCTGGTTTATTCGTGGCCGCAGGCGCTCGAAAAAGCGCGCGCGGCCGACCGCGTGGTGCGGCAGCGGCTCGAAACGCTCGGCCTGCGGTTCGACGAAATCCACACCGAATACTTCGGCTACAACGCGTGCGCCGGGCCGGCGGCGCCGCCGAACCCCGATCCGCCGGAGATCCAGCTGCGCATTGGCGTGCGCGGCGAGGACCGCAGGATGGTGGACCGGTTCACGCGCGAACTGATCCCGCTGGTACTCAACGGGCCGCCGGGAGCGACCGGCTTCGGCGAAGGGCGTCCGCCGGTGCGCGAGATCGTGGCGTACTGGTCCGCGCTGATCCCGCGTGAAGAGATCGAGACACGCGTGGAGGTGGTGGCATGAAGCAACCGCTTTCCACGGTCGCCCATACGCGCTCGGGCGACAAGGGCGACACATCGAATATCGGCGTGATCGCGCTGCGGCCGGAATACTATCCGGTGATCCTGCGCGAAGTGACGCCGGAGCGCGTGAAGGCCTTCTTCGGCGACCGCGTGACGGGCGAGGTGGAGCGCTTCGAGCTGCCGAACCTCGGCGCGATCAATCTGCTGCTGCATGGCGCGCTGGGCGGCGGCGGCACGGTATCGCTGCGCATCGACGCGCAGGGCAAGACGTACGGCGCGGCGCTGCTGCGCATGGAGATCGAAATTGATTGACCTCAAACAAACGGGCCGCGTGTACCACATAACGCTGGACCGGCCGGAGAAGCGGAACGCGCTCACCATTGAACTGTGCCGCAGGCTGGTGGAGGCGTTCGACCACGCGAGCAACGATGCCTCGATCGGCGCGGTGCTGCTGACCGGCAAGGGCGACATGTTCTGCGCCGGGATGGACCTGCGCGAATCGCTGGCGTGCGACACGGTGCAACTGGCGGGCATCCACGAAAAGCTGTTCACGATGATCCACCGGGTGCGCAAGCCGGTGGTGGCGGGCATTGGCGGCGCGGCGCTGGCGGCGGGCGTGGGACTGGCGGCGAACGCACATATTGTGGTGGCGCATCCGGAGACGCGGTTCGCGCTGACCGAGATCCGCGTGGGGCTGTGGCCGATGCTGATCTATCGGGCGGTGGAGCACGCGGTGGGGCAGCGGCGCATGCTGGAGCTCAGCCTGACGGGGCGCGATTTTACGGCGGGCGAGGCGCTGACGTGGGGCCTCGTTTCCGAGATCGCCGAGCAGCCGGAGGCGCGCGCGGCGGAGATCGCGACGATGATTGCGGGGTTCAGCCCGATGGCGATCGGCGCGGGGCTGGACCTGGTGCATCAGACCGGCAGCGGAGCGGGGTGGGCGCACGCGGGGCAGATCGGGCGGCAGATACGCGACCGGCTGCTGGCGAGCGACGACTATAAAGAAGGCGTGCTGGCCTTTGCCGAGAAGCGGAAGCCGGAGTGGCCGTCGTTGAAGAAGTCATAACGGTTCGATAAGCTGTGCTGACAGGAGATCCCATGCAAAACAAATTCATTCTCGGCGTCACGGCCGCGGCCGCGCTGCTGGCCGGACTCGCGATCGCGCCGGCGCACGCGGTGGCGCAGGAAAAGGGCGGCGGCAAAAAAGGACCGATGCAGCTGCCGCCGATGATCCATCTGAATATTGCGGCGTTCCCGGACGGCGGACGCATTCCGGACAAGTACACGTGCGCGGCGCCGGCGAAGGCACCGTCGCCGGCCATGACGTGGACCGGAGCGCCGGCCAACACGGCGAGCTACGTGCTGATCATGCACGACCCGGATCCGGTGCTGAACGGATCGGCCGCGACCGACGTGCTGCACTGGGCGATCTTCGACATCCCGGGCGATGCGAAGGGGCTGGCCGAGGGCCTCGCGAGCGGCGACCTGCCGGACGGTTCGAAGCAGATTCCGAATCAGGGACGGATGCCGGCTTACGGCGGCCCGTGCGCGCCTCCCGGACATGGCGACCATCACTATACGTTCGAAATCTACGCGCTGAGCGCGAAGCTGGGATTGCCGTCGGACACGTCGCGCGCCGACCTGCTGGCGGCGATGAACGGCAAGGTGATCGCGAAGGGCGTTTACATCGGGATTTTCGGGCAGAAGTAAAAAGCAAAAACGAAGCCAATTTCGGATTGGACGCCGCGTACCCGGACCATGCAGATGGAAAGGGGCGCGGCGTTTTTGCGTCGGTGGCTGGCGGAAATTTGCACGTTCGAAGCCATTCGGGCGAAACGAAAAAACGAACCCAATTTCAAAGATCAGTGGCGCGACGGACAGGCCGCCTGGAGAAACGGTAGCACGGCGGAGGAGGGATGGGGCGGGCGGGAGGGGGTAAGTTGTTGAGTTGGCTGGGGAGAAAGATGCGGGCAGTGGTGAACCGGGACGGGACGGGAAACTGAACGGCCCGGTATCATTCCAAAGGACCATCGAATTGTGATTTTCAAAAGCTTTTTTGACGGGAGCAAACAAGCTGACAGCCGCGTGTACGACGTGTTGAGCTTAGCCTCCGTGTCAGGGACATCAGATCAATGGAGATATTTCGAATCTGATTGGCGCGAAATGTTAAGAAGCAACGATGCCAAGTGGCTTCACACAACCGACGTGGCAGCATTGGTAAAAGATCCGTTCACCTCAAGAAACGGATGGACGGTCACACGAGCCGACTCATTTCTCAACGACTGTGTTCGCGTCGCTGAAAAACACGTCGTCATTCCAAACGTCAAACCAGGCCTGATTCCGTACGTATTCACCGTGGTTTTAGCAGACCTTGATCGGGCCGCAAAGGATCATCCAAGCGTAGTACCTAACGATGCCAACGAGTTTTGCGCGGTTCAGTCGGTTTTTCGCGTCATGCAGCAAGGGGCGCATTTAGGGGCCGACTTTTTCCACTTCGTCTTTGATCAGAACGAGCCGTTTAGGGGCTACGTTATTGATCGGCGTGACAGCAAGAAAGCCAAGCGCGCCATCGGTCCTGTATATGAACGCATCGTCAGCAACACCCAGTGCGATATGCGGGACAGCCCTGGGCTTCAATTAGCGGACCTATTTGGATGGTGCATCAGCAACAAAAAACAAAAGAACCGGCGCAAGTGGCATAATCGCGTTCTCCGTTACCGAAAATGGATCGATGACTGGAATGGGTACGACCGAATCATGCAATCAAACCCGGCAACAAAAAAATCATTCAGTCGTGGAATCTTCCGAAAAGGAAGCCCACAGTTCGCTGATAGATTCGTTTTCCTGCAGGGATAGCTGTCGTTGCATTTTGCAATATGGCCCAGTGCGCCGAATTCGCCCATACTCCCATATCTTCAATACGGTAGTATGGGAACATGAAGACCACCGTCGAGATTGCCGATCCGCTTTTCCAACTGGCCAAGGCCGTGGCCAGCGAGGAGGGGCTGACGTTCCGGGACCTGATCGAAGAAGGGCTGCGGACGGTGGTGGCGGCGCGGAAAAGGCTTGCGGCGGAGCCGTTTCGCCTACAGGACGGCAGTTTTCAGGAGGGCGGCGGGCTGCAGCCTGGGGTGAAGTGGGAAGAGCTGACGGCGCTGGCCTATGAAGAGGAAGGCTCGGCGCTGAAGCGATGATCGCGGTCGATACGAACATCCTCGTTTATGCGCACCGGGCCGATGCGCCGCATCATGCGGCGGCGGCGGCGGCCGTTAAACGGCTGGCGGAGGGCAGCGCGGCGTGGGCGATTGCGTGGCCGTGCGTGCATGAATTCCTTTCGGTGGCGACGAATGTCCGGATCTTCCGGCCGCCGAGTCCGCCGGCGGTGGCGATCCGTCAGGTGGAGTTCTGGATGGAAAGCCCGACGCTGCGGTTGCTGGGCGAAGAGGCCGGGTATTGGGAAGAGCTGCGGGCGACGTTTTTGCGGGGGAAGCTGACGGGGCCGCAGGTGCATGATGCGCGGATCCATGCGATCTGCCGCGGGAACGGGGTGCGGGAGTTGTGGTCGGCGGACCGGGATTTTTCGCGGATGCGCGGGGTGGCGATCGTGAATCCCTGTCTGGACTAGAAGTTCAGACGCCGGCGCGATATTTCTCCGTTTTCCACCGGCTGATCCTCCACAGAAAACTGGTAGTACCGGGCGAGCCGTCCAAGCGACAGAAAACACGGGGGCGGAGGCGGGGCAAGTGCGGCGCGCCGGTTGGGAAACGGTGGAAATCCCTGTGGACGGGGGGAGGCTCCGGCAGATTCCGGATGCAATCAAATCGCAACAAGAGCACAATCAGTAGTGGTCGCGGGCAAAATGCCACATCATGCTGTATACGAGGCACTTTACTTTTGTCTGGATCGCGAGTAGGATAATGGAACGTGCCGGGCCTTGGCTTGGGGTGCGTGGGTTGTCCGGAAGTGGGAATCGAGAGGTATTTTCGTGCTGAAACTGCGCAGAGTCGAACTCCAGGGATTTAAGTCATTTTGTGACCGGACCGAATTGCGGTTCAACGGCGGCGGCATTGCGGCCGTGGTGGGACCGAACGGGTGCGGGAAGTCGAACCTGAGCGACGCGATCAGCTGGGTGCTGGGCGAGCAGTCGGCGAAGAGTCTGCGCGGGGCGCGGATGGAAGACGTGATTTTCGCGGGGACGAAGTCGCGGAAGCCGGTGGGGATGGCGTCGGTGACGATGGTGCTGGTGGATCCGGCGGCGCAGCATCCGTTGCCGTTGGTGGCGCCGGTGGAGATTCCGGCGGCGGGCGGCGTCGAAGGGCAGACGGCGGAAGGGCAGGCAGCGGAAGGACAGGCGGCGGACGGACAGGCGGCCGAAGGCGGAGCGCAGCAGGGCGTGCAGCTCGCCGAGGGGACGGCGATTGTGGACGGCAAGGTCCAGGAGATCACGCACGCGCATCATTCGGGCAAGCCGGGCGAGATTACGATCACGCGGCGGCTGTACCGTTCGGGCGAGAGCGAGTACCTGATCGACGGGCGGCAGGCGCGGTTGCGCGACATCCAGGACATCTTCATGGGGAGCGGGCTCGGGCCGGAGAGCTACGCGATTATCGAGCAGGGGCGCATTGGGCAGATTCTTTCGTCGAAGCCGCAGGACCGGCGGGCGGTGATTGAAGAAGCGGCGGGGATTACGAAATACAAGAGCCGGCGGCGGCTGGCGGAAGCGAAGCTGGAGAGTTCGAAGCAGAACCTGGCGCGCGTGTTCGACATTCTGGAAGAAGTGACGCGGCAGGTGAATTCGCTGAAGCGGCAGGCGGCGAAGGCGCGGCGCTATCAGGAACTGAAGGGCGAGCTGGAAGGCCAGCTGCGCACGGTACTGGCGGGGCGTTATGTGACGCTGAAGGCCGAAGCGGAGAAGGCGGCGGCGGCGCTGGAAGAAGTTTCCGCGGCGCTGCGCGACGCGACGGTGGAGGCGACCGATCGCGACGGCGAACGGCAGCGGGCACAGGAGGTTTTCTACGCGCTGGAAGCGCAGCTGACGGAGGCGCGGCGGCAACTGGGCGAGATGAACGTGGAGTCGGAACGTTCCAAGGGCCGGCTGGAATCGCAGGTGCGCGAGGCGGCCAATATCGAGCAGCGCATGGCGCGCGCCGAGCAGGAAACGGGCGACCTCGAAGGACGGCTGCAGCACAACGACACGGAACGGGCGGCGCTGGCCGAGACCGTGGCGGCGCTGGAGCAGGAGATGCAGGAGGTTCGCAGCGGCCTGCTGGAAAAGAATCAGGCGCGCGATGCGGTGCAGGCGCGGGTGCGGGAAGCGGAGCGGACGATTGAAGGGTCGCGCTCGTTGATTCTGCGGCTGCTGGGCGAGGCGTCGAACATTCGCAATCAGGTGGCGCAGGCGGATACGTATCTGGCGGGAATTGAGCGCGAGCGGGCGCGGGTGACGAAGGAAGAAGAAGCGGCGACGGCGGAGATTGCGCGGCTCGAAGAAGTGAAGCAGCAGCTGACGGCGCGCAAGGCCGAGCGGCAGTCGACGCTGGAAGCGGTGACGCGGGACCGGCGCGAGGCGCAGGAGAGTCTGGGCGAAAAGCGGCAGACGGCGGCGGCGGTGCGGCAGCAGATCGATCAGCTGCGGGCGGAATGTTCGCGGCTGCGGGCGCGGCGCGAATCGTTCGAAAACATTCTTTCGCACCATAGTTATACGACGGAATCGACGCGCAAGCTGCTGGGAGCGCTGGAGAGCGGGCGCGCGGGAGCGTTCAAGCCGGAAGGCGTGCTGGCCGATTTTGTGGAAGTGGATCCGGCATGGGAGCGCGCGGCGGAGGAGTTTCTGCACGACGAGCTGGAATACGTTGTGGTGCGCGACTGGGATCAGGCGGAAAAGAGCATGGGGCTGCTGCGGGCCGAGCTGGAAGGGCGCGCGACGTTCCTTGTGGAAGGCAGTCCGGTAGCGGAAGATCCGGCGGCGGCGGTGAATCTGGACCTGCCGCGGCTGGCTGACTTTGTGCGGTTCACCAACGGGCTTTCGGGGCAGACGCGCAATCTGTTGCCGCGGCTTTCGCGGTGCTGGCTGGCGAGCGACAGCGAACAGGCGCGGGCGCTGGCGGATGCGCATCCGGACGGTTACTTCCTGCTGGCCGATGGCCAGTGCTACAGCGGGCGGATGCTTACGGGCGGCAAGAAGAAGGCGAGCGGTCCGCTGGTGCTGAAGCGCGAGATGCGCGAGTTCGCCACGCAGGAGCAGACGGCGGAAGCGCGACTGGCCGAACAGGTGGCGGCGCAGGAAGCGCTGCAGCATGAGACGGCGGCGATTGAAGCGGAAATGGAGCGGCTGCGGCAGTTGCAGCAGAACGGCGAAAAGGAAGCGGTCTCGCTGGATCATGAACTGCGCCGGGCGGGCGAGGAGATTCATCGGGCGACGTCGCGGATTTCCGTGTCGCGGCTCGAACTGGAGCGGCTGACGCGGGAAGAAGAACGGGCGCACGCGAAGCGCACGGAAAATCTCGCCATCGCCGAGCAGAAAGAGACGGAACGGGCGGGCCGCGAGGAAGCGCTGGAGGCGCTGCGCGAACAACTGGAAGCGGCGCAGGCGGAAGCGCAGGGGATCGGCGAGGAGCACGCGGTACTGCGGGCGCGGCTGGCGGCGGTGGAAGAGCGGCATCGCGGAGAGCGGAGCACGCTGGGGCGGCTGGAGAATCAGTTCCGCGAAATGTCGGCGCGGCGCGCGCAGCTGGGCGCGGAAGTGGCGCGCTGGGGCGAGACGCGGGCGCGCATCCTGACGGAAAATATCGAGCTGGATCAGAAGCTGATGGCGCTGGCCGAGCAGATTACGGCGGCCGACCGCACGGTGCTGGAGCTGGCCGAGCAGGAGGCACGGCAGCGCGAATCGCTGGCCGCGGCCGATGAAGTGCTGCGGGTGTTGCGCGGGCGGATCGAAGAGCTGCACGGGCGGCGTTCAGAGATTGAAGTGGAGCTGACGCGGCGGCAGAGCGAGCTGCAGTTCCTCGATGAGACGAGCCGCAAGGAACTGAGCGTGGCGGTGGCGGAGATGCCGGTGCCGGAAGACTGCTCGGCGGAGATTCTGCAGGCGGCGGAGACCGCGTGGCAGGAGACGAAGACGAAGATTGAGAACCTGGGGGCGGTGAATCCGACGGCGTGGGAAGAGTTCCAGGAGGCGCAGCTGCGGCAGGATTTCCTTTCGGCGCAGCGGCAGGATCTGCTGGATTCCATTCGCGACACGGAGAAGGCGATTCAGGAGATCGACGAATACTCGAAGACGCGCTTCACGGAAGCGTTTAAGGTCATCAACGAGAATTTCAAGATCGCGTTCGAGACGCTGTTTGGCGGCGGATCGGGCGAGATGCGGCTGACCGATGAGAGCAATGTGAACGAGAGCGGCATCGACATTCACGCTTCGCCTCCCGGCAAGAAGCTGCAGAACGTGCTGCTGCTTTCGGGCGGCGAGAAGGCGCTGACGGCGCTGTCGCTGCTGATGGCGATCTTCAAGTATCAGCCGAGCCCGTTCTGCGTGCTGGACGAAGTGGACGCGCCGCTGGACGAAGCGAATATCGGGCGGCTGACGCGGCTGCTGAGCGAGATGGCGGTGGACACGCAGTTCATCGTGATCACGCACTCGAAGAAGACGATGGAAGCGGCGCAGGCGATGTACGGGGTGACGATGCAGGAGGCCGGCGTGTCGAAGCTGGTGTCGGTGAAGTTCCACCATGCATCGGAGAAGGCGGCGTCGGCGGCGTAAGAGAAACAGAGGATGAGCAGTCAGTTTGAGGCGCTCGATGGAGAGAGCTCCGAGCGTGCTTCCGCGCTCTCCGATATAGTTCCCGATACTCCCAATATTCCGCTCTACCATTACACAACGCAGGCTGGCATTCTTGGCATAGTCACGAGCGAGGAAATTTGGGCAACGCATCACCAGTGTCTCAATGATTCACGGGAATTCATGCACGCGAAGCGATTGCTCAAGGAGGTAATTGAGCAGAAAGCCCGCGCCAGGTCCAGCATCGTCTACGACGGCTTGGTGACTGCGTTGGAAGGAAAAGGATTCGAAGAGACAGGCTTATTCGTTGCGAGCTTCTCTGAAGATCGGGACTCGCTTTCACAATGGCGTGCCTACGGAGGACCGACATCTGGCTACGTCTTAGGCTTCGATCTTAGCGCGATCAAGCTGCCTGACCGATTTCGCATCGTCCGTTGCATTTACGATACCGATCAGCAGCGTGAGCTTCTTCGGGACCTCGTGGACAAGCTGGCGGCGAAGCTGAGCGACCTCTCGAATAAGATTGGCGCTTCGCCCTCTCAACTTCAAATTTATTGCGATAATCTTGCGCGGACCACGCTTCACAAGCACGCCCTCAGGCTGAAAAACCACAAGTTCAAGGAGGAGCTGGAGTGGAGGATCATTTCCGTCGATGCGATGAACGACGCTTGGCATCAAGATACGGCACCGCTTGGCATTCGGGAGGGCAAGTCCACTCTGATTCCCTACCGGCGAATTTCACTTCGCAACCAGCACGGTCGCCTGCCTCTGACGGAGATAGTCGTCGGGCCGAATCCAAACACAGATCAATCCGTCAGATCTGTGAAGAGCCTGTTGGCGAGCCAAGGATACGCGGACGTTAAGGTACGGCCCTCCGAAGTCCCCTACCGCAACTGGTAAAACCCCGCTTCATTCCGCTACCATGTTTGTATGCTTCGATATCACGTTGCATTCCACCTGCCCCGCGCTGCCGGAGACATGGTGGTCGCCGAGGCCCTTGATTTTCCTGGCGCGCTGAGCCAGGGATTCGACCTTGCCGATGCGCGTGTGATGATTGCAAGCGCGATGGAAGACCTCGCCGAGGCACTGCTCGAAGAAGGGCGGGCGTTGCCCGTGCCCGATCCTTCGGCAAATTCCGCCGAAGCTGACCTCATCGAACTGATTCCGCTCTCGGTTCACGCCGGCACATTGCACACTTGAAGCGCCACGAGTTGATGCGGCACCTGTCGACGCACGGATGCCGGATCGAGCGCGAGGGCGGTCGACACACCATCATCGGAAACCCGGTAACCGGGGCGAAGGCGCCCGTGCCCCGTCACACGGAGATCGATAATCGTCTCGCCGTGAAGATTTGTGGGCAACTGGCGGTTCCGCCACTGCGCTGACGGGCGGGGCTACGACTTGCTCTTCAGCATCGCGTCGATGGCGGCGGCGAGTTTCTCGTAGGTCTCGTTGCCGGGATGGTACAGGCGCACGATGCCCTGCGGATCGAGCAGCACGAGCGTCGGTGTGGTGCTGACGCCGAGGCGCAGGAAGTTGGCCTCGCTGAGCGGCACCTCGACCGGGCCGAGGCCCGCGTAGTAGCGCTGCCAGATGGCTTCGATGTACCTGGTTTCATCGGCAGCCGTGGCGTCGACACCGCCCGCAGTGTAGCCGTAACGCTGCGTGGGCGCGATGACGACGAGGCCCTTCGCGCCGTAGGTGGCCTCGAGACGCTGCACGATGGCGACCTCATTCTTACAATCCACGCACCAGTGCGCCCACAGGAACAGCAGCACGGGATGGCCGCGGTGCGCGCTGAGCGGCAGGGGGCGGACGGCGCCGAGGCCCTGCGCGACGTCGAGTTCCGGCGCGGGCTTGCCTTCGAGCGTGAGCAGGTTCAGATTCTTGCGCAGGCGCATCTCGATGGAGGTGCCGTGCCAGCGCGCGATTTCATCCTTCAGCATGACGACGGCCTGATCGGTCTGATGGCGTTTGGCCAGCACGGAGGCATCGACTTCGATGGCAGCGCCGAGCGCGAGCGGCAGATGAGCTTCGGCGTCCAGCTTCCGCTTCTGCAGCGCGGCGGCGGCGAGTTTGCGGACTTCGGCGGCGTTCTGCGCGGCGGCGTCGAACTCGTTGCGGTTGAGGTGCGCGCGGCCGAGCCAGGAGAGGGCTTCGAGGTAGTCCGGCGTGATGCCGGCCGAGGCGCGGTACTGGGCGAGCAGCTTTTCGGCATCAGCGAAATCGCCGGAGGTAGCGAGGCTCATCACGAGCGGCACGAAGCCAGGAGCCTGCGAAACCGCCACGCCCGCCAGCGCCAGCAGGAGCGCGGCGCAGAGAGCGGATCGCCGCGGGGAGAAGGCGTTGCGCATGATTTTTATCGTAACGTGTTCCGCGATATGTCAGGCGGTGTGTGTGAGGCGGCGCATGTCAGGCGGTGTGGGTCAGGCGGTGTGGGTCAGGCGGCGTATGTCAGGCGGCGTATGTCACCCGGCGGCGATGCTGTCGAGGATCGCTTCGCGCGAGGCGGCGGCATCGAGCAGCACGTCGCGCGAGTTGACAATGGCCCGGTAGCGGGCGGCGATTTGCTCGGCATCGGCAGGCACGGCGCCTTCGAAGGCCAGCGATTGCGCGGCGTAACCTTCCTCGCGCAGGCCTTCCAGTTCGGCGGCGAGGTTGCCTGTGGTGGAAATCCATTCGGTATCGAAGGGCTTGCGGCGCGCCGAGCGGATCATGGCGACCGCCGCCACCGAGCGCACGCCGAAGCGCGTGAACGCGGCAGCCGCTTTGGCTTCGTCGATGGTGGAAGGACAGGCCTCAAGGGCAAAGCCTTCGCGCCAGCCCGCGCGGATCGCGCTCCAGATGCTGGCATCGCCAAATTCGGGCGCATTCTGGCCGGGCAGCGCCGCAAAGCAGGCCAGGTTCTGGCCGCGGGACTTCAGAATTTCGCGGAAGGCTTCGAAGGCCGCGGGGAAGGTCGCGGCGGGCGCGGCGCTGCGCACGCGGATGACCGGCCGCGCGCCGAACGGCTTCGGGAGAAACGCGGGGTTCAGCTGCTCGGAAAACGTACGGATCCGTTCCGCGTCGGCGGGCCCGAAGGGCACCGTGTTGATGACCATCTCGCGCGAGAGCAGTTTGGTTCGTCCGATCAGGATCGCTTTCGGGAAGAGTCCGCTGGACGGGGCGGAGGCGAGCGCGATGCGCAGCAGGAGGGGCTGGCCGCCGATGCCGTCGACGCACATGTAATAGGCGGAAGGGTGAATCGGGTCGCGTTCGAGCGATTCGGGGCAGAGGCGCAGGGCGTCGGTCTGCAGGGCACGCGAGCGTCCGCCGATGCGGCTGCGCACATCGTCATTCACCGGCTTGCCTTCGGCGTGCTGAAAGATCAGTTCGGCGAGGGGGACGGCATCGGCGAGACGAAGCGGCAGATCGAAAAGAGACGGCGTCACGGCGGCTAGAGAGTGAGGCCTTTTAGGTATTCGCGGAAGTCGGCGCCGAGGTCGGCACGGCGGAGCGCGAACTCGACGGTGGCCTTCAGGAAGCCGAGTTTGTCGCCGGCGTCGTAGCGTTTGCCTTCGAATTTGACGGCGTAGAGCGGACGGCTGCGCAGCTGGTGGCGCAGGGCGTCGGTGAGTTGCAGTTCCCCGCCCGCGCCGGGCGTGATGGAGCCGATGGAATCGAAGATGTCGGGCGTGAGGATGTAGCGGCCGATGATGGCGAGGTTCGAGGGCGCTTCGCTGGCCTTCGGTTTTTCGACCAGATCGCGAATGCGGAAGACCTGGCCTTTGCTGCCGTTGCAGGTGACGGGTTCGGCGTCGATGCAGCCGTAGGAGGAGATGGCTTCTTTCGGCACTTCCATGACGGCAAGCACGGGTGCGCCGAAGAATTCGTACACGTCGAGGAGCTGGCGGATGCAGGGGGTTGCGGCGTCGATGACGTCGTCGGCGAGGACGGTTGCAAAGGGCTCCGGGCCCACCAGTTCTTTGGCGCGCAGCACGGCGTGGCCGAGCCCGAGCGCTTCCTTCTGGCGGATGTAAGAGATGTCGATGAGGTCGGAGACCTGGCGGACGATCTTCAGCAGTTCCTTTTTGCTGCGGGATTCCAGCAGATTTTCCAGCTCGAAGCTGACATCGAAATGATCTTCAATGGCCGATTTGCCGCGGCCGGTGACGATGATGATGTTGCTGATCCCCGATTGCAGCGCCTCTTCGACGCCGTACTGAATGATGGGCTTGTCGACAAGCGGCAGCATTTCCTTTGGCTGCGCTTTGGTGGCAGGAAGGAAGCGGGTGCCGAGACCGGCGGCCGGGAAGACTGCTTTGCGTACTTTCGCGACTGGCATCGATTCAACTATATGCTTTCGAGGGGGAGGGACCGCAACTGGAAATGCGGAAATTGCGGGCGGGGCGCGGTGTTTGTTTTCGGCACTTCTGTTTGGCGGGGTTCGTGTGATATTTTAGAAGTTCAAAAACATATGGCCTACGTCATTGCGGAACCCTGCATCGGGACAAAAGACACAGCTTGCGTGGACGCGTGCCCCGTCGATTGCATCCACCCCAAGAAGGATGAAGACAAGCACGCTGATTCGGAGATGCTCTACATCGATCCGGCGGAGTGCATCGATTGCGGCGCCTGCGTGCCCGTCTGCCCCGTTTCGGCGATCTTCGCGCTCGACGATCTCCCGGAAAAATGGGCGGAGTTCGCGGACAAGAATGCCGCGTTTTTCGGCCGCTAAATAAAATCAGAAAATCTGACAGGGAAGCGCAGCGCACGGAGCGTTGCGCTTTTTTGCGTCTGTACCGTTATCGCTTCAGAAGCCGATCACAACAGTCCGCGCAAAATATTTCCTTTTCTCCTCAGTCATTTAGCCTTCCCCGGCAGCATCAGGCCCGGTTCCCCGCCCTAAGATGCGGTTGAGGAGCTCTGATGACCATCAACACAAAAGGCCGCATCAATGTGCCCACACCGGGCACGCCGGTGCGGCTGAGTACCGATGAAACCGTAGTTGCCAACCGGCTGTTCTTCCAGGTGATTCCCGGTCTGACCGGGAAAACGTACGTGGGCAAGGCTTCGATGACGAAGTCGAATCTTACGGGCGTTGCGCGCATTCTCTGGCCCAACACGAGCGGAGGGTTTTCGGAGACGTTCAGCGTGGAGGCGCAGGAGGGGGAGAATTCGATTCACCTCGCCGATTATGCGATCGACGCCGACGTGGCGGGCGAAGGCCTGCTGGTCACTTACTGGACCGTGTAAGCTGACCGGCCGGAGGGAGTAAGCAAACCGCCGGAGCAGTGCCGGCTTACCGGCCGGACAGTTTCGACGGCGGGCGATAAGTGGCGGACTGAATGTCTGTTTCCCAGACCTTCACCTCCGCCACTTCAACCGGGTTGGTTTGCGGAAGGCCTTCCTGCAGCTTCTGGCAGAAGTACAGAGCAATATATTCGGCCGAGGGATTCCATTCGGTGAATGGTTCGATTTCGTTCAGCAGAACGTGGTCGAGCGGTTCGGAGATGGCGCGGAGCAGGCGTTTGAGATCGACGAAATCGGTCAGCATGCCCGCATCGTCGAGCTTTTCGCCGCGCACGGTGACCTGAATTTTGTAGTTATGGCCGTGAAGGTTCTCACACTTTCCTTTGTAATTGCGAAGAAAGTGTCCTGCGGCGAAACTGTGCTCCACGGTAACTTCAAACATCGAAAAACGTCTCCACGTCGGAAAACTGCATCGTAAACGAATAGTCGGGCAGGCTGTCGAAGAAAACCTGACCATATCTTTGCTGCGTAATCCGGATGTCGAGGAGCGAAAGAACTCCGCGGTCGGACCGCGTCCGGATGAGCCGGCCAAATCCCTGCTTGAGGGCAATGGCCGCCTGGGGGATCTGGTAATCGTAAAAGGGATTGCCCCCGGCCTCACGCACGTTGCGGATCCGCGCCTCAACCACAGGGTCATTCGGCACCGCAAACGGCAACTTATCAATAATAACGCAGCTTAACTGCTCGCCCGGCACGTCCACGCCCTGCCAGAAGGACGAGGTAGCGAACAGAACGCAGTGCGGCGTCTGGCGGAATTCATCGAGCAGGGCCATGCGCGGGGCGGTGCCCTGGACGAGCATGGGGAAATCGAGCGAAAACGAGACGCGGTCGTAAATCATGCGCATCTGCTGGTAGCTGGTGAAGAGCACAAACGCGCGGCCGCGGCTGGCGCTGAGGATGCGCACGATTTCGTCGGCGGCGGCCTTCACGTAGGCGGGGCTCGAAGGGTGCGGCAGGTGGTTGGGGATGTAGAGCAGGGCCTGCGAGCGGTAGTCGAAGTGGCTTTCGACGATCAGCGAGCGGGCGTGATCGAGGCCGAGGCGCTTTTCGACGTAATCGAAGCTGCCGGCGACGGCGAGCGTGGCGGAGGTGAGGATGGCGGCGTCGACCTTATCCCAGAGGTGCTGGCGCAGCAGGTCGGCAACATCGATGGGAGTTGCCTGGAGGAAGACGCCGCGGCCGCGGCGTTCGACCCAGAAGACGACGCCGGGGTTTTCGCCTTCCATGAGAAATTCGAGCGAGCCGCGGAGTTCACTGGCGCGGCGGAAGAGCGGAATGACTTCCTGCGGCGCATCGGGGATCACTTTGAGGTGGGTGGCGAGAAGGTCCAGCACGCCGAGGAAATCGAGGTAGAGATCGTGGTTTTCTTCGAGAAAATCGGCGCGTTCGGTGAGGCTGGTGCGCCCTTCGGCGCCCGGCAGAGCGCCGAAGAAGGCGAGCGAGATTTCTTCGAGGCGCATCAGGATACGGTCGAGCTCTTCGGTGCCGAACTTGCGCGCGCGCGACATGACGGCCACGTCGCGGCGCAGTTCGAGGACGCGATGGCTGGAGAGGGAAAAGCCGAAGTACTGGCCGGCGGTGTCTTCGATCTCATGCGCTTCGTCGAAGATCACCGCGTTGTAGTCGGGCAGGATGGCCGCCTTGTCCTCGCGGCGGACCGCAAGATCGGCGAAGAACAGGTGGTGGTTGACGATGACGATGTCGGCTTCGGCGGCGCGCTGCTGCATGAGGGTGATGAAGCAGCGTTCGTACTGCGGACACTTGACGCCGGCGCAGAGTTCGGAACGCGCGTCGATCTTGAGCCACGCCGAGCTGTCTTCGGGCAGCGCGCGAATTTCGGCGCGATCGCCGAACTCGGTTGATTTCTCCCATTCCTGGATGACCTGGAAGTCGGCGACCTCTTCCATGCCGGCGAGGACGGGCGAGTTTTCGGCTTCGTAAATCTTCTGGCGGCAGGCGTAATTGCCGCGGCCCTTCATGTAGCAGACGCGCAGGGGACGGCCGAAGACGCCTTCGAGAAACGGGATGTCGCGAAAGAAGAGCTGCTCCTGCAGCGCCTTGGTGCCGGTGGAGATGACGACGCGGCGTCCGGAGAGGAGCGCGGGCACCAGATAGGCGAGCGTCTTGCCTGTGCCGGTGCCGGCTTCGACGACGAGTTTGCGGTTTTCCGACAGCGCGCGCTCGACGGCTTCGGCCATTTCGACCTGACCGGGGCGCGATTCGAAGGCGGGATGTTTGGCGGCGAGCAGCCCGTGCGGGAGGAAAAACTTCCGCACCGACTTCCGGAGATCGACTGTGGAGCCCGCGCTCATATCGACTAGTTGAGCACACCGCTTCCGCATGCAGCTCACGGATGGAGATGGCGCGCTGTTATCATTGAAGTACATGCCAGCCGAAACGCCCACGGTCGTGATCGTGGGGCGTCCCAACGTCGGCAAATCCACCTTATTCAATCGGATCACCGGCCAGCGCCGGTCGATTGTCGGCGACGAACCCGGAATCACGCGAGACCGCATCAGCGGGATGGCGAAGCACCGGGGCCGACGGTTCGAACTGATCGATACGGGCGGAATTGTCGTCAGCGACGCCGAGTACATACCGAGTCAGATTCTTGCGCAGGCGCAGGTGGCGCTGCAGCAGGCGTCGCACGTGATTTTTCTGATCGACGGGCGAGGCGAAATTACCGGGTCGGACCGCGAGCTGGTGGCGATGCTGCGCAAGCTGGGCAAGCCGGTGACGCTGGCGGTGAATAAGATCGACACCGGCAGGAACGAGACGCTGGTCAACGATTTCTACAAGCTCGGCATCAAGGATGTGTTTGCGGTATCGGCCGAGCACGGGCTCGGGGTGGAACTGCTGCTCGATCACGTGGTGGAAAATCTGCCGGTGAACGAGGAAGTAGAGGACGCGGCGGAGAAGCAGGAGAGCGAATCCGACGTCATCAAGGTGGCGATTATCGGGCGGCCGAATGTGGGCAAATCGACGCTGCTGAATGCGCTGACCGGGATGGAGCGCTCCATTGTTTCACCGATTGCGGGGACGACGCGCGACGCGGTGGACGAGAAGGCGCAGTACGGCGGGCGCGACTTCATCTTCGTGGATACGGCGGGGATTCGCCGCAAGGGCAAGACGAAGCTGATGGCGGAGAAGCTGAGCGTCGTGATGGCGCGGCGGCATATTCGACTGGCGGACGTGGTGATTGTGGTGATGGATGCGAGCGAGGGCTTTGTGGCGCTCGACGCGACCATCGCGGGCTACGCGCACGAGGGCGGGCGGCCGGTGATCCTCTGCATCAACAAGTGGGATCTGATTACGACGGGCAAGCGCAAGGAGTTCGAGCAGAATCTGCGCGACCACCTGAAGTTCCTCGACTATGCGCCGATGGTGTTTATTTCGGCGATGCAGGGTTCGGGGATCAAGGATGTGTTCGCGCTGGTGGCGCGGATTTACGAATCGGCGCGCAAGCGGGTGACGACGGGCGAGCTGAACCGGTTCGTGGAGGCGCTGCACTTTGAAGAGCGCAAGGTGCTGTATGTGACGCAGGTGGGTGTGCGGCCGCCGGCGTTCATTCTGTTTACCGATAAGGCCGGGCCGCTGCACTTTTCGCACGAGCGGTACCTGATGAATCAGCTGCGGAAGCGGTTTGGGTTTGAGGGGACGCCGATACATCTGAAGATACGCGGGCGGGAGCGGAAGAAGGATCGGAAGCCGCTGAAGTAGGGGCGGGATCCACGTTAGTCCGGCATCCGCACGGGAATTACCTTGTTGCCGTGTCGCCGGTAGACGCGAAAATCGGAATCCAGAGTGAGCACTTCAGAGTTCGCGTGCAACTCGGAGAGCCGCACCAGACTCGCGTCGGCCAGCGACATGGGCATGTTGCGGTAGCGATGCATTAGTGCTCGCAGATCGGCCTGCTGTTCCTGCACACTGAACGCGATTCTTATCACGCCGCGCTCCAGCAGGGCGAACAGGGCGTCGGCGTCGCGGCCTTCCCGTTTCAGCAGAAAGGCTGCCTCGGTCAAGACAGGCTCTGTGGTGAGCAGGGGCGGGCGCAGTCGCTTCCACTCGGCAACGGTCCAGGCGTGGTGTTTGAGTCCGGCGGCGAGGAAGCTGACGAGCGGCCCGGTGTCGAGCAGGACAACGCCTTTCGGCATGGGCTTATTCGCCGAAACCTTTCATGTACTTCGGATTTTCGGCAAGGTCCTTTGGCAACCCGCGGACGGAGCCGGCGAGATCGCAAGCGAGCTCATAACAGGAGCCCGCAGCCCCCGGCGACGTTTTACGCAGTGCCTTTTCGATGCTGTCCCGCACGAAGCCGGATTTTGTCATGCCCCGCGCGTTCGCCTCGCTATCGAGCTGAGCCAGAAGATCGTCGGGCAGCTTGAGGGAGATGGTCTGCATACGACCATGGTAATACGAATCTCCTTCGCAGTATTACAGCGAATAAAAAACGCCCGGCATCGCTGCCGGGCGTTCGCGCATTCGGTAACTGAGCCGCTGGCTAACCGCTCATCGAAGCGAGGAATTCGCCGTTGGTGCGGGTCTTGCCGAGCTTATCGAGCAGCAGTTCCATGGTCTCCACCGGCGACAGCGGGCTGAGCACGCGGCGCAGGATGTAGACGCGGTTGAGTTCGTCCTTCGGCATGAGCAGTTCTTCCTTACGGGTGCCGCTCTTGTTGATGTCGATGGCCGGGAAGACGCGCTTATCGATGAGTTTGCGGTCCAGATGGATTTCCATGTTGCCCGTGCCCTTGAATTCTTCAAAGATCACGTCGTCCATGCGGCTGCCGGTATCGACGAGCGCGGTGGCGATGATAGTCAGCGAGCCGCCTTCTTCGATATTGCGCGCCGCGCCGAAGAAGCGCTTGGGGCGCTGCAGGGCGTTGGAGTCGACGCCGCCGGAAAGCACTTTACCGGAGGGCGGCACGATGGTGTTGTAGGCGCGGGCGAGGCGGGTGATGGAGTCGAGCAGAATCACCACATCCTTCTTGTGTTCCACAAGGCGCTTGGCCTTTTCGATCACCATTTCGGCGACCTGCACGTGGCGCGTGGCCGGTTCGTCGAAGGTGGAGCTGATGACTTCGCCGCGAACGGAGCGCTGCATGTCGGTGACTTCTTCCGGGCGTTCGTCGATGAGCAGCACGATCAGCGAGACTTCCGGATGATTGGTGGTCACCGAATTGGCGATGTTCTGGAGGAGCATCGTCTTACCGGTGCGGGGCGGCGCGACGATGAGACCGCGCTGGCCTTTGCCGATGGGCGTGACCAGATCCATGACGCGGCCGGAGAAGTTGTCGCGCACCGTTTCGAGCTTCAGGCGGCGATCCGGATAGAGCGGCGTCAGGTTGTCGAAGAAGATCTTGTTGCGCGCTTCCTCGGGCGGTTCGAAGTTGATGGCGTCAACCTTGATGAGGGCGAAGTAACGTTCGCCTTCCTTGGGCGGGCGGATCTGGCCGGAGACGGTATCGCCCGTGCGGAGGTCGAAGCGGCGGATCTGCGACGGCGAAACGTAGACGTCGTCGGGACCCGGCAGATAGTTGTACTCGGGAGCGCGCAGGAAGCCGAAGCCGTCCGGCAGGCATTCGAGCACGCCTTCGGAGAAGATGAGGCCGCTCTTTTCCGCCTGCGTCTGCAGGATCTTGAAGATGAGTTCCTGTTTGCGGAGGCCGGCGGCATTCTGCACGCCCATGTCACGAGCGACCTGGTTGAGGTCCTGAATGCTCATGTCCTTGAGCGCGACCAGATCGAGCGTGGGCGCCTGGCCGGGCTTGCCCTGCGCCTTGCGGCGCTGCTGCTGGCCGGGGTGCAACTGCTGATGCGGATGGTGGCCGGGGCCGCCGATGACGACGCCGGTACCTTCGGCGGCTTCGCCAGCGGCGGGCGGCGCGGCGGCCTGTCCGTTCGGCTGCGCAGCCGGGGCTGCATCTGCTTTGGGAGCATCGGCAGGCTTTGCGGCCTGTTGTCCGTCGGCGGGTTTCGCTGCCTGTTGGCCTTCTGCCGGCTTTGCCGCCTGCTGCCCGTCGGCGGGGCGGTGAGGCTTGTGGGCCGGCTTCGGCGGACGAGCGGCGTTATCGTCCGTCCTTTCCATTGAAGCCCTTTCGGAAACTGTCTTTTCGGCCGAAGCTTCCCGGGCGGGACGTTCGACCGGCTTCTCAGCAGCCGGTTGCTCCTGAGGCGGTGTGTCGATCGGTGTATTTACCGTTGGTGTGTTTTCGTTATCGCTTGCCAAATTTCCCTCACTCCCCGGCCAGTGACTGCCGAGAAAGGCAGCGGCTCGGCATGCTCGCGAATGGCCTGCAGGCTTTGCCGCTCTTCCTTTTGGTTCAGTTTGTCGATCTTGGAGGCAATGACGAAGTAGGGGTGGTTGCGGGATTCGAGCCACATTTTGAGGTCGAGATCCTTCTCCATCCAGCCGCGCCTCGCGTCCAGGATCAGGAATGAAATGCTTAGTGTACTTCTCTCCTGTAAATAATGTTCAATGAGCCTCGCCCACTCGTTCTTCGAAGCGACGGGCACCTTCGCGTAGCCGTAGCCCGGCAGATCCACGAAGTACAGCTTGCCGTCTATGCGATAGAAGTTGATCGACTGCGTGCGACCCGGCGTGTTACTGGTGAAAGCCAGCCCTTTTTGTCCGACCAATGCATTGATGAGGCTGGATTTGCCGACGTTGCTTCTCCCCAGAAAAGCGACCTCGGGCAGCCCGTCGGCGGGGAACTGCTCGGGATGACTGGTACCTCTAACGAATTCCGCTTTCAATTTTACTACACCAGAGGGGGATTTAACGCAAGGAGTGTTTGGCGACGTCGGGGAACAACTCTATGGTCGCACAATTTTGCCGTCCGTGGGCCGCGGGTTTGCGCCGCGGGTTTGCCTCACGCGTTTGAACGGCAGGTTTGAGCAGAATTGGGTGCTTACGAAAAGGTGGGCAGGGAGACCATTTCGTGGTCCGGCACCGGCTCGATCGGGAGGCCGGCCTTTTTCCAGGCGCGGAGCCCGCCGGTCAGCACGTAGGCCTGAGTGCCGCGCCCGGAAAGGAAGCGGGCGACGCGGCCGCTGGTGCCTTCTCCGTTGCAGGTGCAGTAAAGGATGATCTGCTTGTCGGCGGGAAAGTCGGGCAGCGGGCCGGACAAGGTGTAGGGGTCGAGCCGGACGGAGCCTTCGATGCGCGTGGTGCCTTTGTCGTAATAACCGTGGCTGCGGACGTCGAAGATGGCGACGCTGCCCATGCGGCCAGCCACATCCTCGGCCCGCACGCGTACGATGGGACCGCGGGGGCGCGCGCGGTTCCAGTCCCACAGACGAAACGCGAGGTAGCCGCCGAAGCCGAGGCCCATTGCCGCGCCCACGTAGTGACCGATGGCGTGGAAGGCATTGGCCACCGCGCCGCTGAAGCCGCTGAGCAGATAGCCGAGCGCGAAATATCCGCCCGCATAGAGCGCCGCGCCGGCCATGTCGTAAAGGTAAAACTGCGGCACAGGCATCACCATGCTGCCCGCCAGCGGAGCGGCCAGCGTGTTGACGCCGGGGACAAAGCGCGCGAAGACCAGCACCATTTTGCCGCGTTTATAGAAAGCGTCCGCCGAGCGCAGGATGCAGGAATCCGGGTGGAGTGAGAGCCGGCAGAGAATGCCCAGCAGCCACCAGCCGGTGGTACGGCCGAGGGCGTACATCAGGCTGTCGCCGAGCAGCATGGCGGCCATGGCCGCGGCGAGGCACAGGAGGGGGCTCAGGGAACCGGCCGCGGCGAGCGCGCCGGCTGCGATCAGCGCCAGGGCAGCCGGGATGGGCAGGCCGAGGACTTCGCACAACACCAGCCCGAACAGGGTCAGGTAGCCGCGGTCCGCAGTCATGTGAAGAAGCTCCATGTGAGGCAGATTTCAGGATGCCACGGGCGGGCCCGGGGGTTCACTGGAGGCGCGTTGGGGGGCGGCGGCGCGGAAAAAATCGGTTTCAGCCGGTTGTGATACACTGCCCGAAGGTCGGGAGCGCAGAAGAAATTCCCGGTTCAGAGGAAACCAACAATATTATGATGAAACTCCGCTTCAACAGGGCTACGGCGTTTCGGCTCACGGGCGCCGCTTCACTGCTCGCCGTGCTGGTCGTTTCGTCGCCGCAGCGCGGCACGTCGCAAACGTCCTACTTCAAGTGGCACGAAGACGAAAACTTTTACTACATCGAATCCAACGGCCTGCCGACCCACAAAATGATGGTGGGTATCACGCAGTGGCAGCAGCAGGTGCCGATCCCGCAGGATTACACGGGCGAAAACGCGTGGCGCGTTCCCAAACATCCGGTCTGGTCCGATAAGCCGGTGAACGTGCGCTCGGCTCTGTTCAGCGGCGCGATCGCGGTGGCGCTCAACGGCATTCCGATTTTCAATCCGATCAAGGTCGACGGCAAGACGGACACGTTTGCGGCCGGCGAACTCGACGAGTACGGCGCACACTGCGGCCGCGCGGACGATTACCACTACCACATGCCGCCGATCTTCCTTGAAGATATGGTCGGCAAGGGCAACCCGATCGCGTATGCGCTCGATGGTTACCTCGTATATGGCTACAATGAGCCGGATGGCAAGGCGCCGGTCGGCCTCGATGAATACAACGGGCACAAGGATGCGAAGGGCGTTTACCACTACCATTCGACCAAGACGTTCCCGTATCTGAACGGCGGCGAGCACGGCGTGGTGAAAGTGATTAAGGACGCCATTGTGCCGCAGCCGTGGACCGCGGCGGCCCGCACCTGGACCAAGATGCTGCCGGGCGCTGTGATCACCGGCTTCACCATCCCGCGGCCGAATTACTTCTCGCTCGACTACACGATGAACAAGGCGCACCACTTCATCAACTACACCTACAACGATGACGGCAGCTATACGTTCAATTTCGTCGATCCGGAAGGAACGAAGACCGAACAGTATCCGGCGCCGCACGTGCGTCTTTCCGGCTACCTCAACGGCAACAACGGCGGCAACATCAAAGTGGCGGCCGGACAGCCGGTTATTTACTCGTGGGGCAGCACGGCGGCGACCGGGGCTTCCACCACGGTGCAGGTCTATAAGAGCAGCGACAACGAAAAGCCGACCAATCCGGTGGCCAACGATGGCTGCGGCATTGCGTCGGGCCCCTACGCTCCGTTTATCGGCAAGTTCGGCGCGACGAAGATTGCGACGAAGGCGTGCCAGTCCGGCTACACGTATAAGTACACGTTTACCGCTTCGGGCGCGGACGGCAAGTTCGTTTCCGATGATCTGACCGTGACCGTGATGTAACCGCGGTTCGAACAGCGGCTGTAAATAAAGAAGCCGCTAAACTGCACGAGAACGAATCGTGCGGTTTAGCGGCTTTGTTGTTTTTGTAAGCGGACCGGACCCTTAGTGGGCCCGGTCGATTTCCGGCTGCAGACCGAGTTCGACGCCGGCCGGTGACATGGGCAGCGCGACCAGTTCACGTTCGAGCGCGATGCGGAGCACTTCATCCATGTGTTCGACAAAGTGCAGTTTCATCACGTTGCGGATGAACTCGGGAATGTCGGGCAGATCCTTCTGGTTGTCCTTCGGGATGATGACTTCCTTGAGACCATGGCGGTGAGCCGCCAGCAGCTTTTCCTTCAGCCCGCCGATGGGAAGCACCTTGCCGCGCAGCGTGATCTCGCCCGTCATGGCGACGTCGCCGCGCACGGGAATCTTGGTGAGCGCGCTGCAGATGGTGGTGGCGATGGTGATACCGGCCGACGGCCCGTCCTTCGGGATAGCGCCCTCCGGAATGTGCAGGTGAACGTCGATATTGCGGTAGAAATCGCGTGAAAGGCCCAGCGTCAGCGCGCGGGAACGGATGTAGCTGAAGGCGGCCTGCGCCGATTCCTGCATCACGTCGCCGAGTTTGCCGGTCACCGTGAGCTTGCCCTTGCCTTCCATCAGAATGCATTCGGTGGTCAGAATCTGGCCGCCGACTTCCGTCCAGGCGAGGCCGGTGGTGGCGCCGATTTCGTTATGATGCTCCGTGGTGGTGTCGCGGAATTTGGTGGGCCCGAGAAGGTCGCTGAGCTTTTCAGCGTTGATGATCACCTTTTCCTTTGCGCCGCCGACGATCTTCCGCACCACCTTGCGCGCCACGTTGCCGACTTCGCGTTCGAGGTTGCGCACGCCGGATTCCCGCGTGTAGCCCTGGATGAGGCCGAGCAGACCTTCATCGGTGAACTGGATCTGCTTGTCGGTGATGCCGGTGGCTTCCATCTGCTTCTTCACGAGGAAGCGCTTGGAGATTTCCAGCTTTTCCAGTTCCGTGTAGCCGGAGAGCCGGATCACTTCCATGCGGTCCTGCAGGGCCGCCGGAATGGTGTGGAGCACGTTGGCCGTGGCGACGAAGAGAACCTGCGACAGATCGTATTCGACGTCGAGATAGTGATCCATGAACATGTAGTTCTGTTCGGGATCGAGCACTTCGAGCAGCGCCGAGGAGGGATCGCCGCGGAAATCGGTCGACATCTTGTCGATTTCATCGAGCATGAAGACCGGATTGCGCGTGCCCGCCTTCTTCATCATCTGGATGATCTGGCCCGGCAGCGCGCCGATGTAGGTACGCCGGTGGCCGCGGATTTCCGCTTCATCGCGCACGCCGCCAAGCGACATGCGAACGAACTTGCGGCCGGTCGCCTTGGCGATGGACATGCCGAGCGAGGTCTTGCCGACGCCGGGAGGCCCGACGAACAGCAGAATCGAACCCTTGGGATTTTTCACCATGCGGCGCACGGCGAGGAATTCAAGGATGCGCTCCTTGATCTTTTCGAGGCCGTAGTGGTCCTCTTCGAGAACCTGTTCGGCGTGCTTGAGTTCGCGGATTTCCTTCGACTTTTTCTTCCACGGCACGGCGAGCAGCCAGTCGAGATAGTTGCGCGAGACGGTGGATTCGGCCGACATCGGCGGCATGTTTTCGAGGCGCTTGAGTTCGGCGAGCGCCTTTTCGAGCGCGTCCTTCGTCATGCCCGCCATCTCGATGCGCTTTTTCAGCTCGTCGATTTCGCTCTTTTCGCCGCGGCCCAGTTCCTTCTGGATGGCCTTGATCTTCTCGTTGAGGTAATACTCTTTCTGCGCCTTCTCCATCTGGCGCTTCACGCGGCCCTGGATGGTGCGGTCCACATTGAGCTTTTCGATCTCAATGTCGAGCATCTCGGCAACGCGCGTCAGGCGATCGATGGGGTCGAAGATTTCGAGCAGTTCCTGCTTCTCTTCGATGGTGAGTTGCAGATTCGCGCCGACGGTATCGGCGAGCTTACCCGCATCGTCGACGCGGATGGCCGCGACCATGGTTTCGTAGTTGAGATTCTGGCTGAGCTTGACGTACTGTTCGAACAGCTGCGTGACGCGGCTGGTCAGGGCATCGAGCTGCGGGCCGGATTCGACCTTGAAGCTGAAGGTGCGCACCACGGCGCGGAAGAAGCCTTCATCGTCGGTAACCGAAATAACTTTGGCGCGTTCCACGCCTTCCACCAGAACTTTGATGTTGCCGTCGGGAAGCTTCAGGCTCTGGACGATGTTGACCACGCAGCCGACGTTGAAGATTTCGGCGGGGCTCGGCTCATCGACGGAAGCATCGTGCTGGGTGGCGAGGAAGATCTTGCGATCCCCGGCCATGGCGTCTTCGAGCGCGCGAACGCTCGACTCGCGGCCCACAACGAACGGCGTCATCATGTACGGGAAGATGACGACGTCCCGGATGGGCATCATCGGCAGACGCCGGGTGTCGGATTTCTCTTTCGAAGTGAGCATGGTGGATGTGTGGTCAGACCCTGAAACCATTGTAAGGCAGTTTAAACAAAACAGCCAAAATACACGGTCCTGTGACGGAATATCCGCAGGTTAACCAGGGTACTTACACCTGTATTGATGACCGGACAGAGGCGGGCGGTTCAGGCAATTTGTGGTTTGAGACAGGGGGGGTGCGAAATGACCGGTGGTCCAGACCATTCCGTTAAAACGTGCCCGTGATCAGGGTGAGTGCCACGATGTTCAGGAAGCAATGCATCGCCTTGCTGAATCATTCCGGTCCCGAAGGAATCGTCATCACCAGGCACGGCAGACCGGCGGCCCGGGTGATTCCGGAAGGATCCGGCTGTGCCTCCCTCATCGGCAGCATGAAGGGAAAGGTTCGCGTGAAAGGCGACGCCGAGACTACCGGAGTCTTCCGGCGGATGAACTGATTGTCGCGACGAGCGTGTTACACCGCGTTCCGCTGGTAACGCGCGACCGCGTAATCCGCAGTTACCGCCTCGTGCCGATCGTGCGCTGAGCGGTTCTGAAACGCGGAAGCTAACCGGCTTTTTCGAGCAGCGTGACGCTGATCTTCTGCGTCAGCACCATCTCGCGCGTCACCTGGAATTCCTTGACCTTCTTGTAGGACGGCAGGAAGTACATCAGGTCCAGCATCAGGTCTTCGAGGATCATGCGCAGGCCGCGCGCGCCCACCTTGCGTTCGAGCGCCAGCGTGGCGATGGCGTCCAGCGCATCGTCACTGAAGCGAAGCCGCACGTTCTCGTATTCGAACAGCCGCTGGTACTGCTTGATGATGGCGTTCTTCGGCTTGCTCAGAATCTGAATCAGGGCCGCTTTATCGAGGTCTTCGAGGGTTGCCACCACGGGCAGACGACCGATGAATTCCGGAATGAAGCCGTACTTGATCAGATCGTGCGGCTGCAGCTGCCGCAGAAGATCAATGTCGCGCCGGTCGCTGATGCCGATGGTCCTGGTCGCCTCGCGCCCTGTCTCTTCGGTCAGGAAGCCGATCGACTTCTTGCCCACGCGCCGGCCGATGATCTTTTCGAGGCCCACAAACGCGCCGCCGCAGATGAACAGAATGTTCGTGGTATCGATGGGCGTAAATTCCTGATGCGGATGCTTGCGGCCGCCCTGCGGGGGCACATTGGCGATCGTGCCTTCGAGAATCTTCAGCAGCGCCTGCTGCACGCCCTCGCCGGAAACGTCGCGCGTGATGGACGGGTTCTCATCCTTGCGGCAGATCTTGTCGATTTCGTCGATGTAGATGATGCCCTGCTGGCACTTCTGGACATCGCCATCGGCCGCCTGCAGCAGCTTGAGGATGATGTTTTCGACGTCCTCACCGACATAGCCGGCTTCGGTCAGCGTGGTGGCGTCCACGATGGCGAACGGCACGTCGAGAATCCTGGCCAGCGTCTGCGCCATGAGCGTCTTGCCGGTGCCGGTGGGGCCGATCAGCAGAATGTTGGACTTGGCCAGCTCGACTTCGGAATTGCGCATCCGGTTCATGTGAATGCGCTTGGAATGGTTGTAAACCGCCACCGCCAGCTTGCGCTTGACGGGCTCCTGGCCGATCACGTATTGATCGAGAAAATCCTTTATCTCCAGAGGTTTGGGGATTTTCCCCGAGGCCGCGGAGGTGCTTTCCGGCTTATCGTCTTCGAGGATCGAATTGCAGACCGCGATGCATTCGTCGCAGATGTAGGCACGCGGATAGTCGCTCGGCGACGATATCAGCTTCCCGACGACATCCTGGCTCTTGTGACAAAAAGAACAACGTAGGGTTTCATCTGAACCAGCGCGCTTCAAGCGTTTCTCCTTCCGGCAGACAGACAGCAATCCAGCGAACCGGTCATCAGCACTATGTAACCATTATGAACCCGCCGCTTCCGCGCCCGCAATCCTTCTTTCGGGATCGGGCAGGTTTCCGGGCGGCGAAGGCGGCGTACCGGATCGCGGGTTGCCCGGCGCGCGTGGCCACTAGCGATACTGGAGGAGGTAAACCTTTGCCCGCATCTGTTCAAGAACCGGCGTCAACAAAACCGGCGCTCGCCGATATTGGCGGCACGCCGCC
>Ga0214192_1000217_pt1 | contig 36053 bp, 33 predicted proteins | sample TroBogEpilimnion_44_FD_153030 | JGI IMG/M metagenome (GOLD analysis project Ga0214192, IMG submission 153030) | Freshwater microbial communities from Trout Bog Lake, WI - 29JUL2008 epilimnion | ecosystem: Environmental > Aquatic > Freshwater > Lake > Epilimnion/Euphotic zone | place: Trout Bog... | reverse complement strand
CAGTGCTCGCTGGACACGCCGGGTGGGGTCGGTCCTCAGCCGTGGGTAGTCACCGGGACCGGTTGTTAGAAGCCGGTTGTTAGAAGAGCGTGTAGCAGCCAGACGCCGGATGACTCAAGTGTGCCAATGCTTCGGGAAGTAGTGACACGGCGAAGATGAGGCCGAAGGGGACCAGGGCGATAGCGAGTATCTGAACGCTCAGTCGAACAGAGCGCCCCACGAGCCGCGCGCGAAACCACAGCGTGGAAGAGACCACGGAACATACCAAGCCGAGGCCGATGAACGGAGCCGAAAGGATGGCGTTGCGTTTGGACAGCTGGGCGGTGTTGAATGAGCAGTTCGGCTGACGCCATAACAAGAGCGCGACGCACAGTGCCGCAACCAGCCATATCGCAACCGGCGCCCACGTCAAGACGAGTCCTCCGAGACCCGGGCGGTAATCGGGGCGGCGCCACTCGTACATCTCCTCTTGATTCGTATCGACGTGATGTCGGCTAGTGCTGGGAGAAGGGATGGGCGGGTTGAAGAAGTTGTCGGGCAGGATGCCTCGCATCGAGGTCTGGGCGGGCGGGGGCGCTTGTTGAGGGCGGCTGGGAGGGAGAGGTTGCTGCGGTTCCACCTCTTCTAGGGTCCGGTCCGGGCTGGGCCGGGCTGTGGTTCCTCGAGTGGGTGCGAGATGTGCAACGCGATGCGTTGCTTGGCGAGGTGGCGCACTCACGGTAGCTCCACATGCCACGCCTCTTCATCCCCGACCGCCAGCCACTCATCTTGCCCGGCGACAACAAGCGGGCCCTGCGACGTCCAGACTTGCGGGGTTCACTGGTTCCGCGGCTCTCTGGCGAGTCATTGATGAGTGACGAGATCGACTACGACGACTTGATCATCCACCGCACCTATCGCAGCTACGACCCGAACCGTCCGGCCGAGGTTCGCTACATGATGTACGAGCTCAGCCAAAAGGACGCCGGCAGTGACCAGTACCACTACTTCTGGAAGGCCGTGCGCCTGGCTCGCGTGACCCGCGTGCCGCGCTATCTGCGCCGCTCGACCTCGGCGGGTCCTAACATGGTCTTCGAACAGCAGCGCGACGTCTTGTCGGCGCTACGTGAGCAGCAGGTCCTCTTCTTGAACATCGTGGCCAAGAGCTCGACGACGCCCATGATATTCGCCTACGGCGCCCAGGGTGTGGGCGACTCCCCCGAAGAGGCCCAGATGAAGGCCGACGAGGGCTGGGCCGTGCTCAGCTTCCAGCTCGACGGTCAGTTCCAGCAACTCGAGTACCAGCAGCTCACCATGGAAGAGGCCGAGTCTCTTGTTCGCTACCAAGCCGAGTGGAACAACATCGGCGTGGCTCGCGGTCGTCCAGTTCCGGCCGGTGGTAACTTCGGTGCGGCCAACCTCTTCGACGGTAACCGTACTGAAGTCGAGAGCACCTTGAACCAGCTCGAGAGCTTCTTGCGCGGTATGAGCGACAAGGAGTTCATGCTCTCACTCGTCACCGTGCCCATCAGCCCTGACGAGATGACCTTGGCCTGGCGCAACATCTCGAGCAAGCTCTCGACGATTCGTTCCGAGACCACTGGTACTCGCTCGTTCAACTTCGGTGTGGCCCTACCGCTCTCTTTGGGTCAGTCGCTGGCCAACAGTTCGGGCACCGGTCACTCGCTGGGATCGTCTAGCGGGGTCAGCCAGACCAACGGCACGAGCCAGACGCTGACCGCGGGAACCAGCCAGGCCACCTCGATCGGCGTCACCCACGGCACGGCCCTGGGACAGAGCACGGGACTCGCCGCATCCAACACGCACACCCTGGGCACCAACTCGGGCACGAACCAAGGCATCAGCGAGTCGGCATCTACGGGACAGAGCACCACCCAAACGGCCGGGCAGAGTCTTACGGCTAGTCAAGGTACAAGTCAGGGCATAACCCAGGCTTCTAGCACGTCGACGGCGCAGAGCCTGACGGCGGGTTCGTCGACGGGCACCTCCTTTGGCACCTCGACGTCACAGCAGGCGGCGTCAAGCATGCACGGCGGCTTGCCGGGTGTTCTTGGTGGGGGCCAGTCAACCGGTACCGGTCAGGGCCAGAGTTCTGGCACGAACGCGGGCAACTCTATCTCTCAGGGTCTGACTAGTTCGGTAGGTAACTCTACGGGTGTGAACTCCGGAGTCAACAACAGCCTCAGCCAGGGTCTTTCTACCTCTACGGCGCTGGGAACAAACACCGGACAGAGCTTGGGCGTAAGCCAGGGGACGAGCCAGGGCATCTCGGACTCGCTAGCGACGGGATCTAGCCTAAGCCAGGGAGTGTCGAACACCACGAGCGACTCGACTTCGGCAACCACTTCGCAGGGCACGTCCTACTCCAACGCTGTGGGCACCTCGCAGTCGACGGGTTACAACCAGGGCCTGGCGAGCACGTCGAGCACCAACTTCGGACAGAGCCTGACGGCTACGGCCGGTATTGGTGCCGTGCCGAGTGCTGGTGTCTCGCTCAGCAAGAACACCATCGACGAAGGCAAGCTCATCTTGGGCGACTTCTTGGCCGCCCAGCGCGACCGTTACATCGAGGGCATCGAGGGTGGTGCGTTCATGTACCAGATGTTCCTCGTCACGCCCGACCGCGAGACCCTGCTCGGTGCGAGCGGTCTTCTAAAGAGTGCCTTCTGGGGATTGGGTACGCCCAGCCAGCGCTTGCCGCAGCCCTTTCACACCATCATCGACTTCGAAGAGGGCGAGGCCCAGCGCCTGCTCGCCCACGCACGCGCCTTCACGCAGTACCGTCGCCGTGAGCCGTCGATGGAGCTCATCGAGCCCTACTACTACTCGAGCTACGTCACCTTGACCGAGGCGGCGGCCTTCACCCACCCACCGACTAACGAGAGCCCGGGTATCAAGGCCATGGCCGACTCGATGCCGGTGCTGGCCATGCCTAGTGACCGCCAGAACCGCGAGATCCACTTGGGCCGTTTGATCAACGGTGAGCGCGCTCGGGTGACGGACGTACCGTACGGCATCGACGTCGACGACCTGACCCACACGCTGCTCGCCGGTATCACCGGTATGGGCAAAACCACCACGCTGCTCACCATGCTCAGCGAGATCAGCCGCGTGTCGCGCACCATCGTCGAGCACCCCACGCCGGCGAACCCCTACCCGCGCAGCCGCGAGGTCAAGGCCGGCATCTTGGGCCTGGACTGGATGAAGAACCTGCGTGACCTGGGCTCGGTGGTGGACCCCGACCGCTTCCGCTTCTACTCGATCGCTAACCCCGAGCTCGGCGCGTTCCGTTGGAACCCGCTGGCCGTACCCGACGACGCAATGAACCCCGTCGAGTGGGCCGGTGACGCGGCGGACAATATGACGATCTCGTTCAACCTCGGTGAGTTCGGTCGAAGCATCATCGCCGAACTGATCAGTGACCTCTACACGGCCAATCGTCTCGAGCCCTTCGCGCTGCGCGGCGAGGTCCGTGACCCCAACACCGGGATCGTCCAGCGCGAGGGTGTCTACTTGCCGCCCGTCGACCGCTCGATGCTGCCGGCGAGTGCCATTCAGATCGACGCCGAGGGCAACGAGTATGCCAACGTGCTCACCTGCACGGCCCTGTCACGTCTGATCTCGATGGCGGACCTGGCCACGCTCGTGCTCAACAAGGTCGAAGAGGCCGCCACCGTCGAAGGGGCCCGACTGCACGGTCCGGCCTTCCGTGACCGCATCCAGAGCCTCTGGCGCCGCGTGAGCTACTTCGCTCCAGGGTCCATGTACGAAGGCATCTTCTCGTGCGACGAGCGCCTAGACGAGCACACCACGCTGAAGGTCTCGGACCTGATCGACCCGGACAAGGGTCTGGTGACGATCATCGAGACCGACGGTCTGGACTTGGTGAACCGCCGCTTCGTACTCGGTTCGGTCATGCTCGCCGTCTGGCGCTACGGCCAGTTCAAGGGAGCCGGCTGCTTCGACCACAACGGCGCGGGACCGGGTACCTTCGTGTGCTTGGAAGAGGCCCACGAGCTCTTCGGTGAGCAGACGGCCGGTGAGGACAACTTCAGCGCCACGACTCGCACCGCTCTCTACGAGTCGATGTTCCGCCGGGCGCGCGCTTTGGGCATGAAGCTCATCGCCGTCGTGCAGAACGCCGGTTCTATCCCCACCGCAGTGACCTCCAACATCACCACTGTCATGGTCCACCGCCAGACCGAAGATGAGGACAAGCGCCGCACCTTCAGCCTGCTGAACTGGGACCACACGCTGGCCGCACAGCTTCGCGAGTGGCGCTACCTGGGTGAGATGCCGATTGGTTACCTGATCGTCCGCCTCGACGCCAAGCAGAGTTACCTCGAGAGTGCGCCGGTCCAACTGCTGGTCGACGCCAGTGCGATTGCTCCAGTGAGCGACGCCGAGTTGATCGAACTGGCCAAGCACCGCTTCTAGGTCGCACCTACCGCTTCATCTCGAGGCCCGCGTGGTGAGGAGACTTGTTCTCTTCGCTGCGCGGGTCTCTTGTTTGGCCGGGAATGCACCCCGCGAGGCGTCAGACACGATTGCATCAGACACGATGTCAGTAGTCACCGACAAAGGAGCCCCGTGCACGTCCACCACCTACTCGCCGTTCAAGCCGACAGCCCCGAGGAGGCCGTGACGGTCGCTGAGACTTTTCTTTCGGGCTACGAGGACCGGGTCTGGGACTGGTACGAGATCGGTGGTCGGTGGTCGGGTGCCTTAGATGGCGGCGACCTGTTCTGCGCCAAGGACCAGGGCGTCAAGTTCGTGGAGTTCATCGATGCGGCCATCGACGGACGGCGCCGCGAGATCGCGAACCTGCGTCGCTACATCATCGGCATGAAGGACGAAGAAGAGGTGCACGACACCCTCGGTCTCGGCCTCGCATTGGACGAGCAGGCTCAGGCGCGCACTCGGGAGATGTACAACAAGTCGGCGAAGATGTTCGACGAGTTGATGCGAGCCGACGACCCCGACGACCGTCGCTTCTCTTTGATCGGCTGGCACCTGCGCACCCTGGGCGGGCTGGTGAGTGACACCTACTGCTTCGATTCGATGTTCTTCGACGCCGAAGAGTACACCGGCCGCAAGGATAGCGTCGTGGACCGCATGATCGCGAGCCCGGAGCGCCAGTGGCTGGTGAGCGTGGACTTGCACAACTGACCACGCCACGAAATGAAAGAACCCCGAGCACCTAGGTGCTCGGGGTTCTCTTGTTGTGTGGGTGAACTAGGCGGATACCAGTTCTTCGGCGATGAGTTCCTCGACAGTGAAGTCGCTAGCGAGGGGGCCGTTGAAGGTTGTGGCGCGGTCTTGGGTTTCCTTGCGCCAGATGTTGTGAGCCAAGAGGCCGGCACCGGCAAAGCCCAGGGCCGGGAAGAGCAATACGAGGACGATGGACATGGTGTCTCCTTTGGTAGTTGGGGAGATGGACTGTCCGAGTGCTGATGAAGGGCATCTGAAAGCCGGATAAAACCTCGAGAAGAATCGGCCGCGGGCCTTGGGTGGTTGGGGATACCTAGGTGGGCGCCCACGGTACAAGGCGTCCCCGGCAAGTCGCCTGGGACTCTTGACAAGCGAGGTTTGAAGTGGCAACGATGCCCTATCAACCAATGAGTGCCAAGCAGTTCAGAACGCTGTACTACGCCGCTGTAACGGCGATCTTCGTGATCTCCGCTTACTCGCTGGGTACCCCCTCGGGTCCATCCCACCATGGCGTACGCCAGGGTGCTGCACGCGAGGTCGCTATATCCCGTCACCCATCGGTGGCCGCCCACGTTGCAGCTAGGGCTGCGATGAGGGCTCCGAGTACCCCCAAGGTACGTTCATCGGAGCGACTTCATAAGTCGGTAGCGCCCAGCAAGCACACACGCATGGAGTCTCCGGCAGAAATGGCGGAGTCCATGGCGGTAGCAACCGTCAGTTCTGAATTTCACGTACAACCAGCGGCAGTTGCTGCCGCGCTGCCGTTGATCCACGAGTACTTCCCCGCTTCGGCCTGGCCGGCGGCGGTGAAAGTGGTGTGGTGTGAGTCGCGGTTTCACGTGAACTCCATCAACTACGACAGCAACGGAACCCACGACCGTGGACTCTTCCAGCTAAACGACGGCGGCACCGAGCAGTTCTTGCTACGGGCCACCGGTGAGCGTCCGGCCAATGTCGGCCTCGCGTTCGACCTCAGCTGGAACGTTCACGCTGCCGCCGTGCTCTACAAGAGAGACGGCTGGAGCCAGTGGTCGTGCCGTTCGGTACTCTAAACAAGAAGGGCCCGCGTTCGCGCGGGCCCTTCTTTATTGGGGTGATGGCCATTTGGGACGTGGTCCGATACTGCCAGAGCGCGTCGCTTGGGGCCGACCCTAGCTACAGCCAACACGTCAAGGAGACCTGGACATGTCAAACCCGAACTTCCCACCGCCCGGACAGGGCTTCCCTCCCATGGGTACTCCTCCGGGAACATTGCCGACCCAGGGCGGCTATCCCCCCATGGGTGGATTCCCGCCGGCCGGCGGATCACTGCCGATGGGTGGTGTCGACCCCCTCGCCGCCAAGACCAAGTCGAAGTCGAAGAAGTCCAAGGGTCGCACCCCTAAGCGCACCCCCGAGCGCGCGGCGACCAAGCGCGTGGTGGGAACGCAACGCCTGCTAGCCTTCTTGGCGGCGGCCGCGGCCGCACTCGCTCTCTTGGTCTCGGTGGGCCCTAAGTCCAGTGGTACCTACGAGGTGCGCGTGAACGCGAACGTCGGCGCACTGACCTCGATCAGCCAGAGCCAGCTCATCGCCACTCCGGTCAGTGGTACGACGATGGTCAACGGTGCCTTCACTGCGCACAGTGCGGCCGCGGCCATCTCCAAGGCGATGTCGTACGCTCAGAACAAGACGGTGGCGGTCCAACTCACCGCCAATCAAGAGCTCTCCACCCACGACTTCTCGGCGAACTCGGGCGTCGTCTTGGGCGGCGGCCAGTTGGTCTCCTTGGACGCCACCGTGGCGGGAGCCGTTGGCGGCACGCTCAACGTGAACGACCAGGTCGACGTCATCGGTACGGTCAATAACGCACCCGCGACCTTGGCTGCGGGGGCCACCATCGTGTCGATCATGGCCAGCCAGGACCAGTACAACAGTGCGGCCCAGGCCCAGACCTCGAACCGCACCGCGAACCCCAACGACCTGCTGCCGAGCCAGCCGGTGCCGGGAATCTACATCTTGAAGGTGACTCCGAGCGAAGCCAAGGCGATCGCCGCGGTGCAGGGTTCGGCGAGTGCGTCGGGCCTGGCGCTCGTGTACTGCCAGCAGGGTTCTTGCTAGGGGCTGGGTGGACGCAACTAGAGGTGTGGTCCTGCTCGTCAGGGCGCATTCACTGCGCACGGTAGTGGGTATGAAAGCAACAAGTAGACGTGACAGAAAGGAGGGCTCATGGGTACGTTGACTGCTGTAGTGACCGGATTTAGTGGGCTCGCCGACGCGCTGTCCATGACGGGACACTTCCAACACGTCTACTCGCTGTCGACCACGTCCGAGCTGCGTGACCTCATTCGCGACGGTCGCCTGCCCAACGACAAGTCGCAGGTGATCTTCTTGTTCGCCGACACGACCAAGGTGGACACGCCCCAGACGCTCGACATCTTGACCTCGAAGCTGACTTCTACGGGGTGGCGAGTGATCATCTTGGGGCTCACACCTCGAGCTACAGATCTGGTCAGTGCGAACCCCGGAGCGGGTTTGTTGAACGGCCCCTTCACGGCCAACATCGCACTGGGAGCCATCTCGGGGCTCACGGGTACCTTCCTCGACCCCGTCGAGTCGGGCTTTGTCGACATCGATCCGGCCCCTGCCATCAACGCCATCTTCGACCGCCCCGTCGTCCAGGGGGCGCCGAGCGGCTTCGCCACTCCTGGGGCGAGCATCCCTCCGGCGACCCCGGCTCCGATCCCCACACCCGTGACCCCTGCAGCCGCGGGTGGTGGATGGTCTCGCCCGAGCGAGGATCCCTCCGACGTTCGACCCGCCCCACGACCAGCCCCGTTCACACCCACTGCACCGCCCCAGCCCGCTGCGCCACAGCCAGCACCCTTCACTCCCGCACAGCCCGTCGTACCCGCTGCACCTTTTACTCCCGCACAGCCAACACCCCAGCCAACACCCTTTGCTCCGGCTCCAGCGGCACCGGCTACGCCCTTTGGTGCACCGGACCCCTTTGCTCGTACGACGCCACCAGCGCCGCCGGTCGACCAGTCCTATGGTGAGACCTCGATACAGCCGGTGGTTCGACCTGTACCCCAGCGCGACATGTCGGGCGGGTACGGCACACCAGGCACCTTCGTGGCTCCGGGAGCTCGACCCCTCGTTCCTCGCGAAGGAAGCGGCGGACTCGTGCGCATGCCCGACGCCGGACAGACCTCGACGTATGGTGACTACGCCGGAGCAGGACGACGTATGGCTAGAGTCATCTGCGTCACGAGTCCCAAGGGTGGTACGGGTAAGTCGACGCTCACGCTCAACATGGCGGCCTACATGGCGCTTCGAGTCAAGCCCTACGGCAAGCGGGTGTGCGTCATCGACGCCAACTTCCAGCAAGCCGACGCCGGCAAGATGCTCGGTCAGTACAGCCCGAACATCACCAACATCATCAAGGACACCGCCAGCCTGGCGCCTAACGCCATTGAGCGCTACCTGGTGCGACGCGAAGACCTGAACCTGTCAGTCCTGCTAGGCCCCTCCATGCCCGAAGAGGCCAATCCGCAGTACCTGAACGCCCGGTTGTACAACCAGGTGCTTGACGCACTTCGTCCGAACTTCGACTACATCTTCATCGACACCCCCGTCGCCGAGGTGTACCACGACCTGTTCCGCGGCTTCGTGCTGCCGGCGGCCGACTACATCATTGTTCCGCTGACGCCGGTGCTCCACACCATCATGAACGTCGACGCCTGGCTGCACACCGTGACCCTGCCTCGGCACACCGGCGGAGATGACGTCGACCCGAACAAGGTCGGCATCGTCCTCAACCAGGCCGAAGATGGTGTGGACATTGGCGAGGTCGAGATCCGCCGCGAGCTCTCCAAGTGGCACTTCATCGGTTCGGTCCCGCGCTCCAAGGCCTGGATCAACGCCGTCAACAACTACGAGATGGTGGCGACCAAGAACTACCACGAGCTGAATGACTCCTTTAGCCGGATCCTCTACTTCGCCACCGGGGAAGAGGCTCTCTTGGTCGGCATCGCCCAAGGCGCGCCCCAGGTGAGCACCGGAGGGCGGCGCGGCCTGCTTGGTCGATTGTTCGGAGGGCGTCGGTGAGTGGCCCCTGGGACGTCGTTCGCGACGACTCGCTGGGTTTCCTAGGCCCTAAGGACGAACCCGCGGTCGCCGACCAGCCGAGTGGCCTCGACGACCTCTTCGACGAGGGCGATACCGATGCCCCCGCGACGAAGCCCGCACCAGTAGCTACACCGACTCCCGCGGCGGTGCGTGTCGAAGTGGCCAGAAGCGCCGCGGAGGAGAAGCCAGCTAGCGAAGCACCGGTCTTTGGTGCCACCGGTACTCCGGCCAGTTCTCCCACCAATGCTCCCGGACTCGTCGTAGGCGTCGGTGCCGGCCAAGGCCTCGTCGCTACGGGCAGCAGCCTGGCTGAGCGCATCGAGGAGCAACGTCGCGAGGTCGAAGAGCAGCTGCGGGCCCGCGAGCACCTCTACGACGTCGTGGACCGCATTCTGGCCTTCGTATCCCAGGATCCGGAGCTCCAGAAGATGGTGGCGGAGTTCGAACTGACGCGCGACCTCGAGCAGGACTACCGGCAGCGGGTCATGCTCGAAGAGCGCACCGCCCCCAAGCTCTTGGATGCCTCCATATTCATCACGAACCCCCGCGAGGTGGGCACGGTCTTTGACATGGCCTACGACGAGCTGATCGGCATCAGCGTGGTCGGTGACCTGTGGCGCGACCCCGACGTGGATGAGATCATGATCGACGCGTGGGACCGCATCTGCGTCGAACGCTACGGCCGCCTCGAAGACACCGGACGGCGCTTTCGCAGTCAAGAGCACGCCGAGCGCGTGGCGCGCAATCTGAGCCAGATTATCTCGGACCGCATGGTGAGCCGCACCAACGCCCTGCCGACGGCCGAGCTGCCCAAGGCCCGTATCCAGTTCGTCTGGGGCAACATCGCCGCCAGCGGTATGGCGATCACCATTCGTAAGTTCCGCGACCTGCTCGGCATGGACGCTTTGCTCAGCGGTGCGTCGCTGAGCGAGGAGATGCGCGACTTCTTGGTCGCCGCCGTGCACGCTAGGGCCACCATCTTGGTGTCGGGCGGAACGGGTACGGGAAAGACCACCATGATCAACGCCCTCAGTGAGTTCATCCCGGACTCCGAGCGCGTCATCACCATCGAAGACGCCTTCGAGTTGCAACTCTCGAACCGCCACGTGGTCTCCTTGCAGGCCAAGGCCAAGTCCAGCTCGGACGACACGGTCGTCTACACCCAAGAGGACTTGATGATCGCGTCGCTGCGTATGCGCCCCGACCGGATCATCGTCGGTGAGATCCGTGAGGCGAGCGCGGCGGTCGTCATGTTGCAAGCCGCCAACACCGGCCACGAGGGCACCATGACCACGCTGCACGCCGAGAACGCCGCAGGGGCGCTCAACAACCGCATGACGAACATGCTGATGCGCGCGGGCGTGGGATTCTCTGACGAGGTGGCTCGTAGTGAAGTAGCGCAGGCCTTCGACCTGGTCATCCAGATCTCCAAGCGCGCGGGACACCGCTTCATCTCCGAGATCAACCTGGTCGACGTCAGCTTCGTCGAGACCGGCTACATCCGCTCGTTGCCCCTCTTCAGCGGAGCGATCACCGTGGGCAGCGACCCCGAGTTCCACGACGTCCAGCGCGTCACGGCGTACTTCCGCCAGGTCGGACGCGTGCCGCGCACCAGCAAGTTGGGCATGAAGCTCGCCGAAGCCGGCGAGGACGCTCAGCGGTGGCTGGTCTAGTCGTCACGCCGGGCCGACACTGAGTTGCAGAACACCCAACTAGACGAAGAAAGGAAGACGACGTGCTGTATCTCTTGGTAGCGGCAATCGCCACAGCAGCAGCGGCCTACTTCTTCGTCAACTACCTCTTTGCGCGTAGCTCCTTCAAGCGAGCCACCTTCATCCAGCGAGCCAACGCCACCATCCAAGAGTCCAAGAAGCTCGAAAAGACCCTGACCTTGGCCCAGCGACGCCGCCGGTGGGCGCTGCGCCACGGCTGGAGCGGATCGTTCGCACCCATCGTCGCGGCGGCGGGATTCTTGTACCTCTTGACGGTCGTGGGCTTCGTGGCCTTTGGTATCTCGAGCGTCACGGCGGCGGCCTTGGCCATTCCCGCGTGCGCCATCGTCGCAGCGATGCTGATTCGCACCTTCGAAGACAAGCGTCGTTTCCGCTTCCGCCAGCAGCTGCTGCAGGCGATGAACCTCCTGGCCGCCCAGCTTGAATCCGGGGTGGGGGCCGAGCGTGGGCTGAATGCGATTGTCAACCAGATCGACAACCCTCTTGGCGAAGAGCTCGAACAGGCTCTGACCGAGACTAGGGCGGGCAAGGACCTGATCGAGGCGCTGCGCGACCTCGGCGAGCGCTACCCGAGCCGAGCGCTGACCATGCTCGTCAGCGCCTTAGAGATCGACCGCAAGATCGGTGGACAGCTCGGGCCGGTGCTGCGCCAAGCCGCGGCCACCCTCGAGCGTGAGTTCGAATTGACCAATGAGGCCCAGGCCGAGATCTCCCAGACCCGCAGCGAGTTCTTCATCGTGGCCGCCATCATCCTCGGCATCTGCGTCGTGATGATCACGGGATCAGGAGCGACCGGCGGGGCGGTGTTCACCGCACCGATCGGCATCATCGCCATGACCCTCGTGGGCGGGAACTTCGTCATCGGGGTCATTCGTGTGCTGGGTGTCTTGCGTCGAGCGAAGGGGCGTTCATGAACCTTTCCGTACTCCTCTGGTTGGTCGCCATCTTCTTGGCCCTCGCCGCGGTCTGGGGCTTCTTGGGCCGTCTCGGTGACGAGACCCCCGAACAGATCAAGGCCTGGGAGCGGGCCATGGGCGAAGAGGGTTCGGCCGTTGGGCGCATCCTGACGAGCATGGCTCGGCCGGTGTCTCGACTCGACGCCATGCAGGGCATCTTGCCCAGCCGTCAGTACCGCTTCTTGCGCAGTCGCTTGATCGCGGCTGACAAGTTCGGCAGTGACGTCGACATCTTCATCTCGGTACAGGTCGTGGCGTTGTTCATCGCTGCGGGCTTGGTGGTACTCGCTCTGTTCTCCAAGGGAATCTTGGTGTTCGGACTCGGGGCCCTGGCCTTGGGTATCGCGGGGTGGCCGTGGAACGTGGTCTCCAAGGCCGCCAAGAAGCGCGCTGACGAGGTGACCGACTCACTACCCGAGTTCGCCGAGCTCTTGCAGATGGTGATCGCCAGCGGTGCCATGGGCCTCGAAGCGGCCATGGGATTCACCGCGGACCGCGTGGAGGGACCGGTCAGCGACGAGGTACGCAACATGCTCACCATCATCCGCAACAACCCCTCCGAAGAAGTGGCGGCCTACACCTTGGCGGGTGAGCGCTTGGGCACGCCCGAGGCCCGGACCTTCTTTGCGAGCATCCTCCAAGCCCAGATCGATGGAGCCAAGATATTGGAGAACCTGGCCAGCCAGTCGCGCGGCCTACGCCAAGCCGCGTACCAAAAGCAGCGCGCCGAGATCAAGAAGTTGCCGGTGAAGCTCGTCGTGATGTTCGGTGTCCACTTGTTCCCCCTGCTCTTCGTCGTTTCCTTGCTGCCGGCCTTCTACTCCGTGGCGCATATCTAAGAGATGAAGCGAGGACCTGTGACCACCAGCCGACTCTCCAAGCAGAGCACCCGTAAGCGCCGCGCGAGCCAGTACATCGAGTTCGCCATCTTGCTGCCTATCTTCATCGTCATCTTGTTGTTCATCATCGACGCCGGCCAGATGGTTCTCGTGCAAGCGGGCCTGCAAGACGCCGCCCAGCAGATCGCCCGCACCGGCGCCCAACAGGGCGGACTCGGACCGGAGTGTCAGACCGGTACGTCGTGCACCTCGGGGGCCATCTACAACGAGTTGGTCACCGCGATCGACGCCATCCCGGGCGGCAACGGGGCCAACCTCGACTCTTCTCGCCCCATCGTCGCGGTGTCGGGTGGGGGGACCTACGGCTGCACGACCGCTAGCCCGTACGTCACCGTGCAGGTGAACTACAACGACCAACTCGTCTTCCCGGGCATCAAAGCCATCTTGACCACGATCGACCCCAGTTGGGAACTGCACGCCAGTGCCACGGCGCGCTGCGAGATCTCGCTGACTCCGGGGGCCTAGGTCCATGGGCCGCGAGTCGAGGCGACTGCGAGCAGCTACGCGAAGAGGTCGGCGTGGCGTCGGCTACGTGTGGTTCTGCGTGATTGGGCTACCGATCATGTTCTTCTCGGCGGCGATGGCCGTTGACGTCGGTCACGTCATCGTGGCACACCGCGAGGTCTACCTGGCCACCGAAAGTGCGTCGCTCGCCGGTGCGTGGCAGGCTCAGGGCGGCCAGCTGAACTCCATGGAGGCCTGGCGCGTGGCCAGTGACACCCTGACTCGAGAGCAGCAGCCGGTCGGTCCCTTCAATCAGAGCTCGCTGCCCGGAGTGCACGTGGACTTCGCCTTCGTGTCGGCCTCGGGCAACGTGGTGGACGTGATCGTCCAGTACCACATCAACAACATCGTCTTCGCGGGGTTCTTCGACCTCTTCGCGAACCAGACCTACACCGTCGAGGCGAGCTCCTTCGTGTGCAGCTCTCAGCCGTTCTCAGCAGTCACCAACAGCACTCACGGTGAGTGCGTGCGGCCGATCTAAGACGCTCTAGCAGCAGTCCTAGTGCCGGCGCTGGCCGTCACGGTGATGGGGTGAATCATCGGGGTCTTCGACGAGTCCCAAGAACACGATGATGGCGCGCATCTCTTGGAGGACTCTCGAGTGCCACGTGGTGTTAGTGGGGGTCTGGTCGGTCACGACGGCTCCTTGGTCAAGTCACTGTTCTAGGAAGCCACCGTGCTCGGTGGGGCGATTTTGCCCCGAGGCACCCCCGAACGGGGGTGGCACAGAACGCTCTTTTAGGGGATGGTGCGCGCAGTGAGTCGGGTCCTAACTTCGAAGACCGGTACGGGGTTGGTAGTTGGCCGGCGTGTTCAGGCGCGGACGGTGGACTGCATCATCATTCGAATTGTCCGTCACGACTCGTGACGCGACCTGAGTAGAAAACAAAGGAGCAGCATGTCTGCACGACTTCGCCCCCTGGGCGAACTCTTCACCGACTGGCCCGGGGACATTGCCGATTCACTCGGCGAACTCACCAGCTACGACTTTCGCAGCCTAGAAGACGCCCTTCGAGAGAAGGGGGTCGACGAGGAGATGCGAGAGCTGATCTTCGAACTGCGAACCCACGCACTGGAACTCAAGAACTCCGCCGACCGCGAGATGCCCCTATCAGGGCCCGAAGCGGTAGCCGAGGCTCTGGGCACCACGCTCAGCCCCCCGAAGGGACGCTGGATCACCTACCCGCTCGACGCCAGTCGTCGCCGGTTGAGTGCTCCACACAAGTCCTCGGGTTCTCGCTTCTTGTGCACCATCACGGCCAAGGTCCCCACCCTCGACGAGCTTCCGGCTCTTCCCGAAGGTGGTGTCTACCTCTTGGTACGCAAAGACTCTCCTGAGGTGCTCAACATCCCCGGAGTCATCGAGCGTATCGAGCACCTGGCCCAGAGTGGTCTGCTCGCTGACGTCGTCTTGTACGTACGCAGCGAGGACGCCGTCACCCCGTCAACGGTCTACAGCCTGCGGCGCGGACAAGGCGCCAAGGGTCGCGTGGGCGTCCAACTCGACGTGGAAGATCACGTCGCCAACAAAGTGAGGAAGCTATGGCAGTAACTAGCCCCCGTGTCGTGCTGCCGCGCATTCCCGCCATTGAGCGGATGCGTGAACGCAGTGCGGCAATGACCAAGGTCACCGTCGCCACCGTTCGCTCGGTGGTGGATGACCTCACGGCGAGCACTCCCCTCAGTACCACGGCCTCGCGCTTGGGTATGGAGGAGTCGGAAGTTCTCGACATCGTGGCCGACCTCGGTACGTGGCTCACCCACGTGCACGGCAAGGCCAGCGACCCCGCCCCGGCGGTCGTCGCCAAGGACAAGACCGGTCAGCTCTCGTTGTTCGACGAGGTCCCAGCTGGTGTAGTCGTCCCGGCGGCGTACAGCAAGTGGGGCGAAAAGCGCCGCGACGTCTCCAAGGCCTTCTTGGCCATTGTGCGACGTCAGCCCGATGACAGCGAGATCCAGCGATGGATCGACCGCAAGTACCCCAACGCCGTTGGTGTGCTGAGCGGACGTGACGTCTTCACGGTGTGGCGCATCGCCCAACTGGGACGCCTCGGTGAGATCGACCTCGTGTCGAGCGCACCGGCGTTTGCCCAAGTGACGGTCGCCGCGTACGACTTGCTCGACGTCTCGCTCTCGGATGCGATCACTGGCATGGTCCAGATGTTCAAGATGACGAAGGTGGACTTTGCCGAAATGGATCTCGACGTGCTCGAGAACGCCATCACGAAGGTTGCGTGGCTCGGTGAAAGCCGAGTTCGCAAGATCTCCAAGCTCCTGGCCGCGGCCAAGGAGAGCGGAGACGTGTGGGCTGCGGATTCACTGCAGCGCGACATCAAAGCCTTCATGCAAGAAGTCAAGGCCAACCCCTTCTGGCGACCCTCCAAGGTCTCCATGATAGGTGAGGGCCAGATCCTTCGTCTGCTCGATCGTGCGGGTCTCGGTATTCCCGAGGACGCTCGCAAGACCGAGTCGGAGATCCGACGCAAGCTTGTCGACATGGGCCTTCGCAAGGACATCGACCGACTGCTGCCCGACGCCATGCGCGCCGTGGCCGCCAAGGCCGAAGACGCCTTCTGGTCGTCCATTCAGAGCCGCCTGCTCGGTGACCCCGACTGGCGAGTCGAACTCGAAGAGGCCCTCGCCGAACACGCTTCGGCGTAGACCTCTAAACCCCCAGAACCCCGCTGGTCGCACCTCCTTTGTTTTCTACGAAGGTTGGTACGGCTAGCGGGGTTCTTTTCATCTTGGGCCGATGCTAAAAGCACACGACGCCACGGGTACGCCCGAACAACGCGTTGACGAACTTCAAGAAAGATGGAGAAAACCATGACTGACGCACTCGCCGACCTGTTCGACGTGGAAGACAACAAGGGCACCCAGCGGATGTTTGATATCCTGCGCGACCCGGGCGTGACCCAGGTGTGCGTGAACCGTCACGACCGCATCTTCTACTCGGACCAGCGTGGTCAAAAGACCGTCAACGATCGCATCTTCGCCGGGGCGCCCCAGTACATCGCCTGGCTCAACCAGCTCCTCAAGCTCACCGACGCCGGGTACTCCGACGTCACCACGGCGCGCACCAGCGTCATCGAGGCCTCCTTTCGCCCCGACGCCACCGACATCCACGGCTCGATCCACATCTCGACCAAGGAACTGACCCACGACGAGCCGGCGCTTACCATCCGCAAGCAGCCACGCGAGATCGTGACCTTAGACGACATGCTCAACATGCACATGATGAGCCCCGACATGCGCCTCTTCTTGCAGCAAGCGCTCCAGGGACGCCTCAACATCTTGTTGTCGGGCGGCTCGGGTGCGGGCAAGACCACCATGGCCCGCGCGCTCAGCTGGTACATCGATCCGCTGAATCGCGTCATCACCGTCGAAGAGATCGACGAGCTCCACCTAGCCGACCGCCTGCCCAACGTCGTGTCACTGATGACCTATCGGTCGCGCGACGAAGAGGGCCGCATCATCCGAGAGACCTCGCTCGACGACCTGGTGCGCGAAGGCCTGCGTATGCGCGGCGACCGCATCTGGGTCGGTGAGACCCGCGGCAAGGAGGCCTACGCGCTGGTGAAGGCCTGCAACTCCGGCCACGACGGCTCGATCACGACCATTCACGCCGACAACGCCGGCCAGGCCATCCGCCAGCTGGTGACCTACGTCATGGAGTCCGGACTCACCGAGTCGGTCGCTCGTGAGCAGGTCAGCCGCGCCTTCCACCTCGTTGTCCAGATCGGTCGTGAGCGTATGGGGCGTCGCGTCATCCGCGAGATCACCGAAGTCGAGCAGGGCTCGGTCGAGGGCACCCAGCAACGTATCAACCAACTCTACGTCTACGACGCCCAGACCGACGGCTTCCACCAGGTGGGCCGTCCCAGCCACCGCATGGTCGAGGCGCTGGCACGATATGGCGTCAACTACGAGGACATCCCCGGCCGCATGTAGTGGGTTTGTGGGCCCTTGCGGGGTCTGGCCTAGATGACAGAGCACTGGCGAAAGTGCACGGTCACTATTCAAGCATTCCTAGAGGAGACCCACCATGGCCAAGGCACTCAAGACGATCGACTTTTCTGACGGTACCCAGGGAGTCCTGGCTCGGGACCTGCCACGGCTCGGCGGGTTCTTGATCGACTCGATCCTGGTGGGATTGGTGTCGGAGTTCATTGCCCGCGGGGCGTGGTCGTATCTTGGCGCGGCGCTCTTGTTGGCGATCTATTGCACCGTGATGGTAGCCACGACGGGTACCACCCTGGGCGGTCGGGCCGTAGGCATTCACGCCGTCGACGCGAAGTCCGGCAAGAAGCTCTCGTGGGCCCAGAGCGCCAAGCGCGGACTGGGTTACTTCGTGGTCTTGTTGCCCGCGAGTTTGGCGCAGTACTGGTCGCAGACGCACCTCATCATCCACCACGCGGTATTGCAGCTCAGTGGATCTACTGCCTTTGTGGCCACCACCAAGTCCTACTCCTCTGTTGACCTAGTCCTGATGCTGGTGGGTGGGATCCTTTCCGCGGCGGGTCTCTTGTGGGTCGGCATCGATAAGCAGAAGCGCACCTGGTACGACATCTTCGCCAAGACCGTCGTAGTCGAGCTCCCCTAAGACCAACATCCGCAGCGTTGCGCTGTCGACAGACGTGCTCCGTAGCTACTAGTGAGAGACAATCGCCGCTCGAGTGGGTGTTAGGGAGGGCGCGATTGCTCCAACTCTTCTGCGGGGTCACCGTAGGAGTACCCGGCGCATGGCGGGTACGACGGGGTAGCGGTGGTGCGTAGCGCCGCTGTACGCCACGCAGTGCTCGGGTGCCACTAAAGTGTTTAGTCGGTGAGTGCAGGCCACAACGCGTCGGACACGATAGAGACCTATGGGATCCACTACTTTCTTCACCGCGGCCACGGGCTACTCTCTCGCCCAGGCCTTCCACGACGCCGCCACCGAGGCGGCCTTCGAATCGGGTTCGGGTGGCTACACCGGCACCATCGCCGAGAAGTCCAACGCGATCTTGGTCACCGACCGGGTCATGTGGCGAGATGACGCCGAACGAGAGGCCAACCGCCTTATCGGGATCGATGATCCTCGCATCCGTGACAAGTGGGGCCCGGCCGGAGCGATTGCCTACTGCTCACCAAAGCGGGTGGTGAAGGTGACCGTCGACACTCACGGTATCGACCCGTCACTGTACAAGGACCTCGCCATCGCCCAGGTCAAGCTCGCCAAGGGCGAGAAGATCGACCGAGTACAGAGCGCAGGTCTAGCCGTATCGCGAACTGATTCGAAGGCCCTGTTCGAGGTCATCATCGAGCGCGCGGGTCAAGGGAGCACGACCAAGAAGACGCTCACCGTGAAGGTGGATGGCTCGAGCAATGACCACGACTTCAAGAGTCGGGTACGAGCCGCCGCCCTGGCCAAGACACGCTTGGGGGCTGCCTCACAGGTAGTCGACGTGCGGATCATGGACTCGACGGCCGCGACCAAGACCACGGTCACCAAGGGCGTGGGCAAGGTGACACGCTACGTGGTGCGCGGAAAGAACTGGCAGTCGAAGACTGACCACAACAGGTTCGAGACCGGGTTCGCCTCGCTCAGTGAAGCGACGAGGTACGCCAAGTCACTCACCGATGAAGGGACTTTTGAGATCGAGGCCATCACGCGCTCTGCCAATGGCGAGGGCCTGGCGAGCGTGACCAAGACGGCCGTGTCGACGAGTGTCACCGTGGAACTCACGATCGTGACCGGACGGACGGCGCCGCGTGAGACCGACGGGTGGCTCTTCTTTGGCTGGGCCTCGTGCTAGATCGGAAGGACTAGGGGCGCATGATCTACTTCACCTCTGACTTGCACTTCGGCCACCAGAACATCATCTCGTACTGCTCAAGGCCTTTTTCTAGCGTGGATGAGATGAACGACGATCTGGTTCGGCGCTGGAACGCCACCGTGAGCGACGAAGACACCATCTACGTGCTCGGTGACGTGGCCATGGGCCAGCTCGAGCACTCGCTGTCGTGGGTGAATAAGCTCGCGGGCACGAAACTCCTGGTACCCGGCAACCACGACAAGTGCTGGGCCGGCAAGAAGCGCAACCCCTCAACGCTGGCGCTCTACGAAGAGGTCGGCTTCACCGTCCTACCCGAGAACTCAAACATCGAGATAGGTGGGTTGAACGTCGAGCTCTGTCACTTCCCCTTCGCGGGTGACACCAGTGGGGAGGACCGCTACGGCCAGTGGCGGCCAGTAACCCGGGGCCAGTGGCTCTTGTGTGGGCACGTGCACGACCTGTGGCGCCAGCGGGGACGTCAGATCAACGTCGGTATCGACGCGTGGGGCGGTCGCTTGGTCCAAGAGGCTGAGATCGCCGCACTGATCGCGAGCGGCCCCAGTGACCTCGAGTGCTTGGCGTGGGAGAAGGCCTAGGCCTGGCTCTACCTCTGGTTGGTCCTCGGGGGCTGGCTTAGACAGTGCTGAGGGTGAAATACCTTCGTCACCCCTCTCTCATCTTTTGGCTCGTGGTCGTGTTGCTCATGGGCGGGTTGCTCCTAGGGGCTTACTCGGCCGGCAAACACCACCACGCGACGTCGCGCCCTATCTCGACGGGGTTATTGGTGAGTGACACGACAGCGGTCAAGCAGCTCTTCGCGGGCCTGAGCTCACTGGACGTGGGACTGGGCGCCAACGCCGATCTGTCGCCTATTGCCACCACCATGCAAGCCGAGGCCAAGACTGCTGCTGTTCGTCGTGCCCACTTCAGCGGCGTCGACGCCCTGGTGCGCGACTACTACAAGGTGGAGGCGGCCGCGGGGTCGGTGGCGAAGCTCTCTCCCTCAGCGTCTCGGGCCGAGCGGTGGTCGACCGTGTTGGCACTGGTCAACGTCGTTGACTTGCTACCCCAAGACACGCTCAGCGTCGGTTGACTCATATCCGGCGGTCGCTTAGCTCGCAGCCATATCTGACCGGAAGCGAACAGTCCTCGGCATGACTTCTTGTACGCGTGAGCTCTCGTGAGCACCCCCTCTTCTAGCTTCGGAGGGCTGATCGCCCGAGTCGCCTTGACCGCAGTGGTCTTCGTGGGGGCGGGAGTGGGCATGGCGGCCTATCTCTCCAAGACCCCCCAGCCCAGCCCAGCTCGTCTCGCCGCCTACACCTACGCCGCGGGCGTCGTACATCAAGCCGATCTCGGCGTGACGGCCAAGTCCCTCTACACCGACCCGACCGGTCAGCTGTCCCGGGTGCGCGGGGTGCTTGACAGCACGAGCGGGGTCGTGACGGACTTTTGTTCGAGCACGGCCAAGCGACCCTGCGTCGGGGCGCACCGAAGCGCTTCGTGGAGCAAGGTGCCCTTCGTCCTTCGATTCGACGTCTCGGTGGTGACCGCGACGAGCACCCGTCTTATTGCGGTCTGCGTTGACGCTCGCACCGGACTCGGATACCCGACCCTTGGCGGAAGCGGGCCCTGCTAGGTAGTGCGTAGGTCTGGAGCCATTTGGCCGAGGGGGGCCAGCACCAACAGAAGTAGGGTAGGAGAACCCGCGACGGTCATCCTACGGCATACATCGAGCGCGAAGTTTGCGCTCGATGTTCTGTGTAAGGAGATATTCACATGAACAGTCAGTCCCTCACCTCGAGTACCACCCCCTCACGTTCTCGCGCAGTGCGCCTCGTAGCGGCGATCGCTTTCGCCGTGGTGGGCGTTGTGTGCCTGGCGTTGCCCGGCGCTAAGCCGGCCAGTGCCGACTCGAACACCGACACCTACAACTCCCTGGCCGCCGCCATGGTCTCCTACTGGGCGACGCAGAGCGGCACCGACACGTCCAACTTCATGAGCCAGAACGCCAGTCAGCTCAGTTCGATGCTGGGAGTGTCCCCGGCCCAGTTGCTGAGCGGTACGGCCAATGGCAGCAACCTGAACGCGGCAAGCTTGAACTCGTTGCTGTCGGGATCTTCGAACTCACTGAGCTTCGCCAGCCTGCCGAGCATGTCGAGCCTCTTCTCCCAGCTCCAGACCTCGGCTCCGAGCATCGACAGCGTGGCCACCCTGGCCGGCAGCAAGTTCGCCACGACGCTAGGTAGTCAGTACGCCCCTTCGCTCGCGAACGCCGCGAGCCAAGACAGCCTGTTGTTTGGCACCTTCTACGACAAGACCCTCACCAACCTGGTGGGCGGCAGTCCGGACCTCTTCGCCCAGGTCGCCAAGACCGGACTCGGTTCAGCGAGTGCGACCGCGGCGTGGAACGCGGCGCTGGCCAAGGCGACCAAGGCCTCGACGGTGAGTTTGTCCGCTCTCCCCGACCAGTGTGGTCTGGCCATGATGCAGGCCATGGGCAGTGGCGTGGGCAACCCCAGCGGTGCCTGCGGGGCTTGCGCCGTGGCGGGTACCTACTTGCACACGCAGCTCGGCAATATCCTCAACCCCTCCAAGAACTCGGTCATCCCCACCACCGGAACCAACACGACGAACTCCTCGTCGTGGTCGACCATGCAGGGCTGGCTCCAGCAGGGCACCTTGAAGCAGAACCCCAGCCTGGGGTCAGCGCTCAGCGGAGCCTCGAGCGGGGCCAGTGCGGCCAATGCCTGCATCGGATCGAGCACCGCCACCAGTGGGGCTCTGTCAACGACTCTGCCGGGCGTCTTCGCCAACCTGGGCCGCTAGACAGCTCGACTCACTCAGACGTAAAAGACCCCACCACCTGGTTTGCGCCAGTGGTGGGGTCTTTCGTTTGGTCCTGGAACCGGCTGGCGGCTTTGGGGGCTTCGAGCACAGTTCGAGTCATGGATATTCGTCGCTACCTGCCCGTGATCGGTGTCGCAGTTGCCGTGGTGGTCATCGTCGCGGTCATCATCTTGCGCAGTGCGGGAGGCACGGGATCCTCGTCTTCTCTCGGCACAACTACTACGACGCCGGGCGTGGCGGTGTCGACGACGACCGTTGGCGACCCCTACGTCTCGACCTTCTCGGCGGCGTGTAACAACGCTCTGGCCCCGGCTCGACGGGTGCTCGAGAAGATTGCGGCCAAGCAGCCGTTGAGCAGTGCGGACAAGACCGCTATCGCTAACTCGACCAAGGCGGCTAGTACTGCGTGCACTCCCAAGGAGTTCTACACCTTCCAAGCCAAGGAACTCGAGCCACTCCTGGCCCCGTAGCCACCTCGGCCACGGTTCATCAGCCCTAAAACAAGAAATCGGACGAGACCATGGTGGTCTCGTCCGATTCTTTGGTGGGTTCAGCTCTTGGGATCTTCCTTGTCGGAGTCGTTGAGAGCGGCGTACATGTCGTAGTTCCAGCCGGCTGGCTCGATCTGGTTGATCGGAGCCTTCTTGCTGGTCGCGGCCTCGGTCGCGGCAGTGGCGTCAGGGGTTGACGTGGTCGACTGGCCTTCGGGGTGCAACTCGGATTCGTGGAAGAAGTACGAACGGGTCGAGTTCCACTTGTCCTTGGCGTGGTTGCGGATTGCCGGAATCGCCAGGACGTAGATGACTACTCCCAGGATCGGCAAGAGTACCGCCATGTTCGAGATCATCGAACTGGATGAGTAGGGGATCACGAGACCTCCCTTTCGTTTGTAGAGCTCAGCTGGTACTTGCGCAGCGAGCGATTTCTAAGTTCGCTTAGCCACGGTTGGCGCAAAAGGCGTCAGTAGAACACCCCTGCCGAGTCCCCTACCCCACAAAGAGCCGCGCAATAGCGGCAACGGCCCGACGGGGCCGGACGGTACCAGGCGGTGGAAAATTCTCGGAGCCCTCGTGGCGTTCCGCGTCGGCCTGATGACTTGGAGGAGTCGGCGGCAGCCGAGCAGGAAGTAGCCAATTGGTTGACCCGCACACAGTCACGTGCGCGGGCGAGCGACAGCATGCCCTCTTTGTCGTCGTGGATGCGCCAGATGGAGCAGTACCCCCAGCGCAGCCCCGAAGAGCAAGGTCAACTGGTCTCGATGTACCAGCGCGGCATCGCGGCCGGTGAGACCTTGTCGAGCGGGGTCAAGATAGGGGTCCGCGAGGAGCGCAAGCTGCGCGACGACGTCCGCCAAGGTGAGCGGGCCATTGAGTACCTGATCGCATCCAACTTCCGGCTCGTCATCTTGATCGCTCGCGAAAAGGCCGAACAGCGCTACGGTCGCGAACGCGCCACCGAGATGCTGCCCGACCTCGTGGGCTACGCGAACATCGCTCTCATGGAAGCCGCCCAGGTCTTCAACCCCAACGCCGGGCCCAGCTTCCCCACCTACGCGGCCAGCAAGGTCCGTCACACCGTGTTGATGGTGCTCAATAGGGACCACCCCGTACGTGTTCCGCCCAGCTGGACTCGCCTCAAGCGCCTCGTCGCAGTACACAGCCCCGCTCTACAGGCCGAACTCGGTCGCGTGCCCACCCGTGAAGAACTGGTGGCCTACATCCTCGACGTCTGTCTGGCGTGGGCCTACGACAAGTTGACCGAGGCCGAGAAGAAGCTACCCGAGACCGAGCGTCGCCAAAAGCAGATGGACCGCCTGCGCAAGCAGGGCATGCTCGGCGCATTGGAGAACATTGAAGACGTCTTGGTCCAGACCCAGTCGGTATCGGCCCTGGACGCCCCGCTACGCGAAGACGGGTCCACTCTGGGTGAGACCTTGGTGGGTGAGTCGGTCGACATGACCGCCGGACTGGTCGCCGAAGAGATGAAGGACGCCGTCGCCCAGGTGCTGGCGGGCCTGCCCGAGCGTGATCGCCAGATCATTGCCTACCGCTACGGATTCGTCGACGGCGAGTGCTGGCCCTATCAGAAGATCTCGGCGCTCTACAACGTCTCCGCCGAGCGCATTCGCCAGATCGAGAAGGCCGCGATCACCAAGCTGTCTTTGCCCGGGGCCGGCGAACAGCTGCGAGGGCTACTGGGTCACCAAGTCGACGACGACTGATTCTCACGGCGTCCGATGAGCCGATACTGCCACCTAGACGAATTCGCACCCCGCGAGCCGTGGTCAAAGTGACCGCAGAGAACAGGACGACCCGTGCACCCAGAACTAGTGCGTCTACAAGAGAACTACAACCGGATCCTCGACTCCTACGAAGCCGGCATGATCTCCTACGAGCAGGCGACCGCCGAGATCGGCCAGGCCAACGTGGTCGACGGGGCGGGTTGGACTTGGGCTGTTGACCCGTCATCAGGCTCCTTCTACCGCTACGCCGACGGCTACGAGCCGGAGTTCACTGACGCCAGCAACTTCGTCGACGCCCAGCAGATGCCCTCTGCTCCAGGCATGACCCAGCCCGGTATGGGTGGCGGCCAAGCTCCTTGGGACGTGGCTCCCGGCATGGGTGGATCGCCGTACGACAACGACGGGTTCACTCCCATGGGCGCCGCACCTACAGCACAGGGCGCCAAGCGAGGCGGTAAGGCACCTCGTGGTCCCAAGGCACCTCGGCAGCCAAAGGCGCCTCGCGGCGGAGGTGGTGGCAACCTGCGTACCGTCATCTTGATCGCCCTCGTGGTCGTGGTGGGAGCGGGCTTCTTCCTCGCCAAGAAGCACAGCGGCCAGGTCACGTCTACGACGATTCCCGGTGGGTCACTCCCGACGACGGTCGTCACGACACCCGCGACGGTTCCTCCCACCACACCAACGACTCGGCCGGTGACGACTACGACGCGAGTCGTCGTGACCACCACTCAGCCGATCCCCACTACCTCTCGACCCATTCCCACCACCACTCGCCCAGTCACCACCACGACGCGGCGCGTGACCACGACGACTCGTCCGGTCTACGTTGCCCCGAGCGCTCCGAACTCCATCTCGGCACTGAGCATTGGGGGGGCCGTTCGCGTCTCTTGGTCCGCGGTCAATGGTCACGGCCTCTTGGTCCACTACACCGCGACGGCCACCACCGGGGCCTCGTGCACGACCACGACGACTTCGTGTGTCATATCGGGGCTCACGGTCGGGGTGAGATATCAGTTCACCGTGCAGGCCTTCACGAAGGCGGGGTCTAGTGCCCCTTCCCCGCTCAGTCCCGTGGTTGTGGTCACCGCTCCCCAGCCCACTACGACCACTACCGCGCACATCGCCGTACCGGGGTCTCCTCAGGGCGTGCACGCCGTTGGCGGTGGCGCGTCGGCGACCATCACCTGGGCCGCGGAGGTCAGCAGTGGGGCTGGCGTCATCTTGCGCTACACCGCCACGGCCAGTCCGGGCGGACAGAGCTGCACGGTTCCCTACCCCCAGACCCTGTGTGTGGTCGGTGGCCTCACTGACGGCACCGCGTACGTCTTCACGGTGACCGCCACCAACGTGTCGGGCACTAGTAGTCCGAGCAGTCCGACCAACTCCGTGGTTCCCCACTCGAGCCCCGGTGCACCACTGAATGTTGTCGCGAGCCTGACGGGTCAGAGTGCCACTACGGCAATCGTGACCTGGAGCGCTCCGGCGAGTAGTGGCGGCTACCCCATCACCAGCTACAGCGTCTCTTCTAGTCCGGCTGGTCTGGGCTGTACGAGCACGACAACTAGTTGCGTGGTGGCCGGCCTGGCCTTTGGTCAGAGCTACACCTTCACGGTCGTGGCGCATAACCAGTTGGGGGCCGGTTCACCAGGCTCTACGACGGGATCAATCACACCATTCACCACCCCTAGTGCTCCGACCGGTGTCACGGCGACGACGACTGGCGCTACGACAGTTCGAGTCAACTGGACGGCTGGTTTCAACGGCGGGTCGCCCATCACCAAGTACGTCGTGCGTTCCAACACCGGCAAGACCTGCACGACGACCGGTCTTTCGTGCACCATCACCGGACTGAGCGCCACGGTTTACTACATCTTCACGGTCGTGGCCTACAACGCGGCGGGAGCCAGTCCCGCGTCGTCTAGTTCGAACAGCGTGAAGGGTGCAGCTCCTCGGCCCAGCGCGCTCTTCGTCGGACTCGCTCGCCTCTAGGAACGACCATACCTAGAGCCTCCAAAAGCATTCGGCGAATGCTTTTAGAAGCGGGTGAGACACGATAGGAACATGCCCAACTGGTGTGAAACCGATCTGATTGTCTCTGGCCGAAAGGACCGTCTCGACGAGTTCTTCGAAGCCGTCGTAGCGTCCAAGGAGGAAGATGAGTACAGCGTCTTGCGGGCCTTCTTGCCTCGACCCGAGGTGTTGAACAACACGAAGCCGGACCGCATTCCGTGGACGGACGACGAGATTGCTTCTAGTGTCGACGAGGCCACCCGAGCCCAGCGCATCGAGGAGAACCGCGTCTGGCAAGAGACCTCCGGAGTAGCCACGCTCCAGACCGGGTTCCCTGATTGGTACAGCTGGTCGCTTTCGATGTGGGGTACCAAGTGGTACGACCGCGCGTTCGAGCCCGTTCGGACCCCGCGGAGTGTCAAACTCACGCTACTGACCGCCTGGTCGACGCCCTATAACGGCCTCGAGCGCATAAGCGCACAGACCGGTCTGACGATGGTGGGCCGCTGGTACGAGGGCGGTATGGGGGTCCAGGGCTACTTCAAGATCCAAGACGGGGAGTGTCTGCGCGACATTTCTAGGAACTACCGGGGCTGGCGCGGGGGTTGAGCCGTGTGCGCCAAAGTCCGCCGCGAGCACGGTAGAGGGTACGAAAGCACCTCCTTGGTGTAGACGGCAAGTCGAAAGGATCTACAGATGGTTGGTGACGCAGTCGACCTCAGTGACGTCAAGAGCCTCAGTCAGGTACTGTCACGCACGCCCAATGGCGAAGCGGTGGCAACCTTGGCCGAGCGATTGGGACTACTCACCAAGGGATCAGTCAAGGCGTCGAGCGCTCGGCGCGGCTTCGTAGCCGACATCGCTCGTCTCAGCCCCGCGCAACTCAGCAATGAGCAGAGCTTCTGGGCCGGAGAGTTCGGACGCATCGTCGAATTGATCGGCTTGCTCCAGGGCCAAGAGAAGCAGCTGGCCCTTAGAGGTAAGGCCGCTCGTTCGAGTGCTCGCAGTCGCATCCGCCGTGACGCCGAGGCCGAGGGTGCCAAGATCACCGCGACGTCGGTCAACGACGACGCCGAGGACGACCCGGCCGTTCGTGACGTGGAAGAGCAGTCAACGGTCGTGACCGTCTTGCTCAGCAGTGCCCTGGCCGCGAAGGAAGCCACCGCGATGTACCTGTCGGTCATAAGTCGTGAGATCTCCTTTCGCTGTTCGCAAATGGACGCCCGGATCTACGGATAGCGGTACCAATGCGTCACCTCTTCAAGTTCTTGCCAGTCGGCCTAGCCGCACTCGCGCTCTCGGGCTGCAACGCCGGAGTGGCAACCTCGGTTCGGGTCACGAGCGCGTCGAGCAGCTCGATCACGCTCGGCGTCTTCTTCTCGGGCGAGGCCGCGGCCAAGATTGCCAGCACACCTTCTCTACAGCACCAACTCAGCAGGGTCATCTCGTCAAGGCTGCACGAGCCCGTCAACTTGTCGGTGAGCAGTTCATCGGTCAGCTGGCAGAGTACGGTCACCTACCAACAGGTCGTCGCCAATAGTGACGTCACGGGCATCTCGTCCGCGGCACTCACCTCGGGAGGTGGCAACACTGCCAAGGTGACGCTCACGATGGTAAGCCCGAGCGCTTTGATCAACGCCATCGACAAGGGTGTCGCGGGGCAGCCGGCGTCGTCCTCACTGGCCACGACGATGAAGACCTACACCGACGTCAGCGTGCAGGTCATATTCCCGGGCCCAGCCACCTTGGTGTCTACCACGGGTCCTTCGGCTCAAGTATCGAACAACGTCGTATCCATCCACCAGTCGCTAGAGAACTACGCACCGGGCACCGTGGTGCTAACCGGCAGCTTGTCGGGGTCGACCGACGTGTTCTCGACGCTGCACCTGCTCGGCGCGGGAATCATCCTCGTACTGCTCATCTGGGGCGGCGTCATTGTCACCCAACGCCGCCGAGAGTTCTAACTAGTTAGCTCTAACTAGTCAGCTCTAACTAGTCAGCTCTAACTAGTCGCGGGGTGTGACGAGGTAGCTGATCTCTTCTAAGGTCGGCGGACTGGTCGCGTCGGTCAATCCCGCGGACTCCGCACGGCGACTCGCCAGTAGCGCCAGGCGGTCCTCTATCGTGTCAATGGCGTGTATCAAGGTCACCCGGTCGGTTCCCGGGGCCGATGCCGGGCCCACGGCGTCGTCGACGACCGAAAGGCTCCAGGGGTAGTCCAAGATGACGACGTGGTCGAAAGACCGCAGGTCAGGCCACGTGAGCGAGAATCGGACGATGGCTACTCGACCACCCTCGGGCGTTGGCACGCCCCCTGGCTCAGTCACGTCGACTGGAATGGGGCGGAGCAGCGAACGCAGCAGGGTCGCGGCCTTCTTGGAACGGGTGACGATGGCGCACGAGCGACCCTTGTCCATCTCCTTGCGGGCGATGACGACCGCGGCGGCGAGTTTGGGCGAGACAATGTGCCCAGGTCCCGCCGTGATGGTCTCTAACAGCTCGCCGATGGCCTGATGAGCGGGGGCGCCGACCAGGCGGTCGGAGAGCTCATCAATCGCGAGTCGGTGGGCACTAGATAACTCCACGATCCGCGTCGAAGAGCGCCGGAAGGGCCGCAAGTCGACGTCCTCGTCGTCTCTGGTGCGTACCGAGCGATAGAAATCGACGTGCTGAACGGCGCGCAGTGTGGCGTCAGGCGGGTACCGCTCGGCCAGGGGCACGTCCGAGCGGAACTCACCGGGGCGCACGATCTCCATCACCTCGATCTGGTCTTCGGGGCTCGTGGGCCAGTCGGACTCGACTGAGAGGCGGAAGGTGTCGCGCAGCCCGGCCAAGCGGCGAAGGGCGGGGTAGGCGTCGTGGGCCTGGGGTGAAGAGAGCTGGTCGAAGATGATGGACGGGAAGAGGGGCAGGCGCTTGCGGCGAGCGATGTCGTGGTAGGTCACCAAGAAGGCGTCGGCGTCGTGGTGGCTCAGCGAGTGGGTGCGGCCCACCAACGAGAGGTGGCGCTGCCAGGCCCAGAGCTGCGAGGGCGAGGTCACGATCATCACCGGCCAGGCGTCAATGCGATCAATCGCGGCCAGGGCGAACACCCGTCGTCCCAGGCCGGACTCCCAGCAGATGACCTGGGCTTGGTAGGCGTAGAGGGTGGCGGCCAGGTTCTCTAGGTCGGCGAGGTGGTGACCGGCCAGCTCGAGGGTTGGTGGGGTGGGCGGTGGTACTTCGAGCGGAGGTATCTCGTCGATGATGAGACCTTGCTGGGCGTTCAACAACGTCTCCTTGGCGACGAGGGAGAGGCCGAAGTGGGTCGCGTCGAGACGGAAGAGGCCAGGCAGGTCCAGGGCCTCGACGAGCTGGGGGCGAGAGGAGGTGATCTCGAAGAACCCGTCGAGGTGGAGTGTCACGCGGCCGGTCACCGGGGTCGAGCGCGTCGCGGCGTCGATGAGGTCCCACGCGTCGGGAGTGGCGACGAAGGGGATCTCAGTGGCGAGCAGGGCCAGGGCCGCGGAGACGTCGAGGTAGCACTCGTGCGCGGTGGCGTCGCTCATCCACTCGATGAGCAGTGACCGCTCCGAGGCGCGCACCACCGTGGCCGGCAATGAGGCGGGAGCGGGGTGGCTCACTAGCTGCCATAACGCGTGGATGCCCTCGGAGGGGACGATCACGATATCGCTGCGCAGGCTCTCTAGACGGCGCAGCTGGGCTACGGGCAGACAGACCCCCAGGTGCGGGCGGATCTCGGGGACTGCGCCGAGGTCGGCCAGGGCGGCGGCGACGTCGTCGTCGGTGGCCGGGGCGTCGGGGGTTATGAAGACGTACATACCCGACAGGTCAAGGTGCCAGCGCATGGGTGGAGTGGGACGGACGAAGCCGAGTCGCAGCTGGGTTGGCTGGGCGGTTGACATGGTCACTACCGTCACCGCCCAGGGCGGCGATGCGAGTATCCCGTCTTCGCAGTGTCCAAAACCGGCGATTTAGCCACGGTAGGCTGGAAACTGCAGTGAGGTGAATGCACAGGCGGATAGCGACTTACAGGCTATGGGAGACCCCGCATCTCCAAGCGCGGTCTACCGGAGGCGCCAATGTCCTTATTCCTACGAAGCACCCAGCACGCCGAGAGATTCTCCGCTGACGACTTGAAGAGCCAAGGCGGGGTGCCCGCCGCCCTGCTCCAAGGAGTCGCCGAGTTCGTCGACGAAGGTCCCGGGCGGTGGAAACTGGCCAGCGAGTCGCTGCTCGAGCGCAGTGACCGCGCGGTGGTAGTGCGCCAGGTGTATCGCGAATGGCGCCAGCAGTTCGAGTCGGTTTTCCGCCTCGGGCAGCGCGCCCAGCTCGAGCAGTTCGTGCGCATCGTGGTGGGTCTGGTGGCGCCCGAACGGCCCGCGTTCCCCGACGAGCTGGCGAAGATGGTCCCCGGGGGCTTCTTCCAGGGAGATGAGGTGGCAGATCTGCGTGAGCAGTTCGACGACGCTCGGGGACTGCTAGGTGAGATCGCCACCCCCGGCTGGGCGCTGGTGGGAACTTCTAGTGATGACACCTCGGTCCAGCGCCGCGACCTAAGTCTCGGTGGGGACCGTCTCTTGGCCGAGGTGGGTGAGTTGGTCGTGCGTCTGAACCCCAGAGAGGGGTATGTGCTGTACCGCGACGGAGAAGCGGTGGGCCGGATCGTGAAGGTCGACGCCTCGATGCGCCAGATCTATTTGGACACCGGTCCGGTGTGGGACCTGGTAGGTGATGAGCCCGCGTGCTTGGTGGGTGAGTTCGCCAGGACCTATCACGGCGTCTGGGAGGTGGCGGAGATAACGGCGGCGGACGTCTTCGCCCCGCTCGTGGGCACGGTCGACCTCGCCTTGGGGCAGGCTGGCTTGTACCGAGAGGGGACGCTGTACCTCTTCGAAGGCGACGACCTCGAACCGTTGTACACCCAGTCGTAGGTCCCTACCCGACTGGGTGGTGGGTCGACGGGGCGTCCTTGCCGAAGAGGTGGGTCGCGGGACGGTCTTTTGGCAGTGGCGCACCAAGCCCACGACCAGAAGAAACGGGTAGGACAGATGGCGAAACTAAAGCGCAAAGAGGCAGTCGTCGTAGAAGAGCCGGGCAGCCAGGTCTCGTTGGACCTCGCGGCCACGACCTTCCTCGGGACCCTGCCCAGTGACGACACCCCTCGGGTCGAGTTGACCGGGGTCTTCGCCGAGGTCTACCAGCGCTTCATCGACCTGCGCACGCAGTTCCGTAACTACGAGATCGATCAGATCACCTTCGGGCGCGCGCTCAGCGGACTTATCTGCTACGACGTCAACGGCGGGCAGTGGATGATCGGGGCGAGCAGTGGTCAGTGGTACCACCGCAACACCGCCAATGACGAATGGCGGGCGACCCCCGTCGACGCGGCTCTGATGGCCGAGGCTCGCCGCGGCATGGGAACGGCCCTCGGGGCAGCCACGACGCCACGGCTCGGCGCCGGACCGGTGAGCCCGGTAACGACCCCCAAGGTTCCGGCGTTCGTCGATGTCGAGGCGGCCGTGCTGCCGAGCGAACCGGACTACCCGACCATTCCCGCCCCCTACGTGACCCGTCCGGGCACCGAGGCTCCCCTAGACGGTGATTTCGGCACTTTTGCCGGCTAAATCCCTAGTCGTTTCTGGTTGTTTTTCGCCACCTGGCCCGTCTTGGGCGTATGCACGAACCGAGGTCTTAGACACGATCTTCTAGGCACCCACCGGGAGGTTCCCCACGGGTTGTCTACGAAGGAGTCAAGGTGACTACAGCGGCGAAAGAACAGGCTCGCGCCGACCAGTTCAACAAGTTCCTGGCCGAAATGGCCAAAGAGAAGCCGGGCGAAGTCATGCGACTTGATGACGACGCCTCGCGACACGACATCGTCGCGATTCCCACCGGCGCGATCAGCCTCGACGTCGCACTGGGTTGCGGAGGCTTTCCCCGCGGCCGCGTGATCGAGTTGTTCGGTCCGTTCATGAGTGGCAAGACCAGTCTCGCGCTCAGCGTGGCCGCACAGTGCCAGGCCCAGGGCGGCATCGTCGGTTTCGTCGACGCGGAGCACGCGTTGAACCGTCAGCACGCGTTGGACATGGGCGTCGACCCGCACGCCATGGTGGTCTACCAGCCCGCTTCGGGTGAAGACGCCATCTCCATGGTGGAGAAGATGGTCGAGTCCAAAGGCTTTGACATGGTGATCGTCGACTCGGTGGCCGCTATGACCCCCAAGGCCGAAATCGACGCCGACGTGGAGGCTCAGCAGATGGGTCTGCACGCGCGCTTGATGAGTAAGTTCATGCGTCGCATCTCGGGGCCGTGCGCCGAGACCGACACCATGCTGGTCTTGATCAACCAGGTGCGCACGAACCTGGGCGCGTACGGTGCCCCCGAAGTATCCACTGGTGGTAGCGCGATCAAGTTCTACGCCAGTGTCCGCATCGAGGTGCGCAGTGCGAACTCGAAGAAGATCGAAAAGAACAAGGTCGTCGTCGGACAGACCTGCGTGGCCACCGTTCGAAAGAACAAGGTGGGACCACCCCACCGCGTGGCCGAATACGACCTCATCTTCGGTGAGGGCATCCAGTCGGGCGGCAGTCTGCTCGAAGTCTGCGAGCTGCTCGGCTTGATCAAGCGCGCGGGGGCTAGCTACACCGACGTTCTGACCGGTGAGCGCCTGGCCGTGGGCAAGGAAGCCACTAAGGATCGCCTGACCAACGACCCCGAGCTCTCGGAGCGCCTGGTCGCGGCGGTCTACGCATCGCTGGCGGCGGGCAACAAGGTCGCCAACGAAGTCGACGCCCTGCCCGACGACGAGGAAGACGTCGACGACGCGGAGTAGCATCTGGTCCTAAGGACTAACAAAGAAGCCCGTCTCGGCTAGGTGTGAACCTGACCGAGACGGGCTTTCTTGTTGCTATGAGAACTGGGCGTCGGCGTTGGTGATCTACCGGTTGGAGCGCAAGTAGCGCAGCACCACTGCACCCAGAGCCGTGGCGGTGATCGCCGCGATCACGTGGGGGCGATAGCTGCGCCGGCTCTTTGGTTCCAAGGCGGGCTCTCTAGGGGGCGGAGTCTTGGCAAAGGGGTCTTGGTGGAGGGTCTCTCCACAGTGAACACACTCGGTCTGATCAGGACTACACCGCATACCGCAGGCACTACAGGCCAACAACACTTCGACTCCTAGGTGAAAGAGATGCCACACGACGTGGCCTCTCTAGTGATGGTGCCGAGGGGTAGCTGAGAAGTCAGGCAGGGACTACGCGGAGGCGAGAGTGCGAGTCTGTCCGCTGAGCAGCCAGGTGGCGGCCTCGTCGACGCTCATGTGCATGGTGTCCATGACGAGGCGAAGTGAGTCGACGCGCTCGGGGTCACAGCGGTAGCAGCGAACCTTCTCGCGCTGGACGCGCATCGACGCGGTGGCGTCGCCGTGGCTGTGGCGCTCGGGGCGAGGGCAGTGCCAGAGATCGGTCTCTTCGTTGTGGCGAGCGCCAAGGCGAGCGAGGGTCTCTTCGATGGGCATCTCGGCCGCCTCGTGGAGACGACACATGCGTGGGGTTGGCTCTTTGGGGTCGGCGAGGGCGTCACGGTCGCCGCTGCGTACCGAGCGGCGCAGGGCGAGTGCGGCGGTGCGGACCTCGTCGAGGTCGATGCCCGCGGGAGTCAGCGGGGCGATGGCGGGCGGGGCGGGCTCGGTGCCCTCTACCAAGAAGGGGAAGCGCTCGCCGTTGGGACGGGTGCGGATGGCGGTCAGGACGATGAACTGGCTCAGTGCAATGGCCGGGTCGCTGGCGGGTACGAAGCGGAGCCGGCGGGCCCAGCGGATCTTGGTGGCGGCCTCGTCATCGAGACGAGTGTCCAAGGAGACCGAGAGCATGTCGGGGTGAATGGCCCCTACCTGGATGAAGTCCGGAGCCGATGCGGGGCGTTCGGAGTGCAGACGCAGCCCGGCGGTGGTCAGCGACGCGGCGTCGACGAGCTGGCCGTTGACCAAGGCGTCGAGGCGACGTCCGGCAAATCCGGTGAGGGCGGTGTAGGCCAAGATGGCGGTGGGGGCGGCGCAGTCGAGCGAGATGAGTGTCTTGGCGCGCAGGTCGGCGGCCTGGATGTCAGCGCTGGCCAAGGCGGCGAGCATGGCCTCGGCGCTAGGGGACGCGGGGGTGACGTCGATGCACCGGGCGCTAGCGAGCTCGGCGGGTGGCGTGCCTACGTAGAGGCATACCTGGTAGCCGGCGGGTTCGTGTTCGAAAGCCATGTCGTGTGTCTCCTGACGCAAAGTAGGACTTGCTGGTCTGACGAGCAGTGTCGGCCCGGCGTGACGCGACTAGGCGACGGGGCGGGCGTTGCGCAGGGTTATCCCCATATCCGCAGCCACCTGGCGCACCGGTTCGGCCTGAGCCTTTAGGGCCGAGACGTTGGCGGCGCTTGGTCGGATGACGAGGACGAGAGGATCTGGTGAGGTCAGCTCGCAGTCACGCAGGATGGCGGCGGCCTTCGGGGCGACGGCTGCTACGGCATCAACGAAGGCCTCGATGAAGCTTGCGGCATCGTGTGGTTCTACTTCGGCGGGTGGTGGAGTAAGCGAGTCTTGCGCCGGTTCGTCAGGGGTCATGACCGACGGGTCGTCGTAGAGCTTCTCGACTGCGGCCAGCAGTGAGCGCAAGTGCTCGATCTGCTCGCTGGCGAGCGAACTGAGGGCGGCCAGGGAGTCTGACGTCGGAGTCGGCGAGACGAGACGCGCAATAACCAGCTCGAGCCAGCCCGGCGACTGGGGAGCGTCGAGGACCTGGGCCAGGCGCCAACGATCGGCGTCGAAGGTCTCGGGGGTGGTGGCCAACAGCCCGGCGCGGGCCCAGTCGATGAGGGTCGTACGGATCGCCCCTTCGGAACTGACGCGGCGAGCGGACTCCAGCGCCGCAAAGGCGCGTACGGGATCGAAGGCCTCGATGGCGTCGAGCAAGGCTGCGAGGGTTGCCGGAGAGGATGAGCCGAGCAGGGCGGTGACTTCCGGGGCGTCGAGAACGTCGCCCTCGTCGAGGGCGCCCGCGAGCTTCTCGAGACCCATGAGCGTGGCTCGTACGCCGAGGGCGGCGTCGCTGGCCTCGACGACCGCCTGGGCGCCGGCGGTACCGAGCACCCAGCCCTCACCGGAAGCGACGCGAAGGACGTTAGCGGTCAGTTGGTCGAAGGTCGGAGGCAGCAGTTCGAACTCGGTGCACCGGCCGCGGTTGGTCTTGAGCATCTTCTGGGGGTCGGTGGTGGCCAACATGAAGGTGACGTGGGCTGGTGGCTCTTCGAGGAGCTTCAAGAAGGCCTGACCGCCGGGGCCAGAGAGTCCGTGGGCCTCATCGATGATGTAGACCTTGCGATGAGCTCTCATCGGCGAGAGCTGGGCTCGGTCGGCGATGGTCTTGATCTCGTCCTTGCCCCCGTGGCTGGCGGCGTCGAACTCCACGACGTCAGGGTGGGTGCGGCCCGGGGTCGTGATATCCAAGCAGTCCTCACAGACACCGCACGCGTCGCCGTCTTCGCGCTGGTCGAGCGGGGTCGAGCACAAGAGGGCGGCCGCGGTGACGCGAGCCAGGGTGGTCTTGCCTAGTCCCGAACCACCCGAGAAGAGCAGTTGCTGGGGAAGCCGAGAGGTGGCGATGGCGCGGCGCAGCACGGAGGTGACGTGGCGCTGACCCACGACCTCGGCGAAACGGCGGGGTCGGTAGCGTACGGCGAGG
>Ga0214192_1000215_pt1 | contig 36171 bp, 45 predicted proteins | sample TroBogEpilimnion_44_FD_153030 | JGI IMG/M metagenome (GOLD analysis project Ga0214192, IMG submission 153030) | Freshwater microbial communities from Trout Bog Lake, WI - 29JUL2008 epilimnion | ecosystem: Environmental > Aquatic > Freshwater > Lake > Epilimnion/Euphotic zone | place: Trout Bog... | reverse complement strand
ACCATTTAATGTTCCTCCAGCAATGTTTGTAGCTACAACTTATATGAAGAAAATAAATGCAAACTCATCTTCTATAACTCCTTGGACTATAGCTGCAGGTATAACAAATGGTAAAATAAGTGGTTTTGGTAAAACTGAAATTGACTTTACACCACAAGACATTTCTAATCTTAATATGGCTCAAATGAACCCTATTGTATATAAAAAGAATAGAGGTTATGTTATTGAGACTGAAAATACAGGTCAAACTGATTATAAATCATCATTATCATACATTCACTGTAGAGAAGTGTTGATTGAATTAGAAAGAGATTTAAGTGCAATGTTATTAGATTTCCAATGGAAATATAACACAACACAAACAAGAGCAGAAATCAAACAAAGAGCTGATGCTATTTGTAGCACATATGTAAGTAAAAATGGTTTATATAACTACTTTAACAAGTGTGACCAAGAAAATAATACTCAAATTATCATAGATAATCAAATCGGTGTATTAGATACTTATGTAGAAATTATTAAGGGTATGGGAGTAATTGTTAATAATATAACAATCCTTAAGACAGGAGCAATTGCTTCAGGTGGTTTCCAATAATAATTAATAAAAATAATAAAAAATCCGTTCCAAAAGAACGGATTTTTTATTAAACATAATTAGGAGTTTTTAATATATATGTAAAAACAAAATGTTATGGATTTAGAAATTTTTAAAAAAAGTGATCCTTCTGGAAGTATGTGTAAAGAAAAATCTTTGTTAAAAACATATCCAAAGGAATATGAATATATTATTGATTATTGTATAAATAATGAATTAGAAGATTTACCTTTTAAAGAAAAAGTTTTTATTTCTGTCAATAATTTAAAAGAAGTTCCTAAATGTAAAAATAATAATTGTAGTAATAAAGTAAAGTATAAAAATTCAACAATAGGATATTTAACTTATTGCTCTAATAAATGTATAAGTTCAGATGAAAATATAAAAAAATCTAAACAAGAAAAATCTATTGTTAAATATGGAACTAAAACCCCTGCTGAATCATTAGAAATAAAACAAAAAATTATAAAAACAAATTTAGAAAAATATGGGGTTAATTCTGCTATGTGTTTAGAAAAAACTCAAGAAAAATCTAAACAAACTTTATTAAAAAATTGGGGTGTAGATAACCCTAATAAATCAGAAGAATTAAATAAAAAAAGAATAGAAAGTTTTAAAATAAGTGATTTTAAAGAAAATTTTAAAAAAACATCCATTGAAAAATATGGAGTTGAACATCATTGGATGATAAAAGAAATACATGATAAATCAATTGATGTTTTTTATTCTGATTATAAAAAAAGAATAATAGATAAAATTAATCAAAATGATTATGAATTTAATGGTTTTAATAAAAATATAACTACATATTTAAAATTTTTTTGTAAAAAATGTAATACTAATTTTGAGATATTAACTTATCAATTTTATTATAGAGTCACTAATAATACTAGTATATGTACTAATTGCTTTCCTATATCAGAAAGTTCAAGTATTAAACAAATTGATATTTATAATTTTATTAAAGAAAATTATAATGGAGAAATTATAGTAAATACTAAAGATTATATTAATCCGTATGAAATTGATATTTATTTACCAGAATTAAAATTAGGGTTTGAATTTAATGGGCTATATTGGCATAGTGAGAAATTTAAAAAAGAAGAATATCATTTAATAAAAAAACAATTAGCAGAAAAAAATAATATTAATTTATTTACTATATGGGAAGATGATTGGGTTATTAAAAAAGAAATCTGTAAATCATATATTCTAAATAAGTTAAACTTAACATCTAAAATAGGAGCACGTAAATGTGTAATTAAAGAAGTTGATTATACAACTTCTAAAAATTTTTTAGATAGGAATCATTTTCAAGGTGATTGTAAATCATCAATAAGAATTGGGTTATATTATAATAATGAATTAGTTAATCTAATGACATTTTCTAAATTAAGACTTCCTTTAGGTGGAAAAAATCAAGAACATGTTTATGAGTTAACCCGATATTGTAATATAATAAACACTAATATAATTGGCGGAGCTTCCAAATTATTAAAATATTTTATTGATAAATGGATTCCAATTAGAATAGAAACTTATTCAGATAATTTAATTTCTAATGGAAATATGTATGAAAAATTGGGTTTTACTTATTTACATACATCTAAACCTGGATATTGGTATGTAATTGATAAAAAAAGAGAACATAGGTTTAATTGGAGAAAATCTAAGTTAGTCAAAATGGGTTATGATATAAATAAAACTGAAGAAGAAATTATGCTAGAATTAGGATATTATAGAGTATATAATGGCGGCAATAAAAAGTGGATTTTTTTATTATAAAAAATTTTCATATATTTATAATATAAAAAATATTTATTATGAATAAAGTATATCTACAATTTTGGGAATTATCAGAAATTAATCAAGAAGTTAAAAATGACGGAGTATCATTACATCTTACAATCAATGATTGTAAAAATTATATAAATCAATTTTATAAAAAACGAGTAGGAAAAAAAGTTCCAAGTAAATATTCTCGTATTGTCGGAGAACCTATATTAGTTGAGATAACTGAAAAACTTTTTAAGTTAGTAAAAAAGAATTTGAATCTTAAAATACGAAGTTATAATTATAATAATCTTATTAAATTAGAAGATATAATTATAGTTTAGATAAGAATTTATCAGTTATTATAATAAACTCAAAACCTTTTTTCTCACAAAACTCAATCATGTATTTCCATTTACTTAAATTTTTATTCCACATTTTTAGGGAATATTCAAAATTTTTAAGTTGTTTAACTGTAGCATTTTCTTTTAAGACTGGTGCTACAGTTTCACTATGTGGTTTAACTTCTGCTATAATTTTTGCAATACTACCATCAGGTTTTTTCATTTCATAATAAAAATCTGGATAGTAACTATGTTTAGAACTAATTAAACCTTGTGTTCCATTATCCCAATCAGTTTTAACGTATTCTACTTTAAAATTTTCAGCAGACCATCTAATAACTTTTTCACTATAATCAAAAAATATCATAGCTTTTTTCTCTAATCCTGAACGATAATATAATCCACCTTGATTATTTAATTTTAAAACTTTGTCTTTGTTTTTTGGAATATATAAACCTTGATGATAATTACTATTATTTGGTTTTGAATTAAGCATATTAAAATATTATTTTTTTAATATATATTAAATGTCAGAGTTGTTGGAAAGAGTTAAATTATCTAATTTAGTATATGGAAAAGATATACCCGATGTTTTTAAACAAAACTCTTTATTTTTTTATGAAAAATATGGAAAGTCAGATAAAAGTGTCTTAAATGTAAGTCCTGGTAACATGAAGTTAGGATATTTTTATCATCTTGATTATAAAGATGATTCTAATTGGATTAAATATTCTCCTATATTTACTATTGATTTCAAAAAGTTTGATAACTTAATTATTATATATGGAGTTAATTTTAATTTTATTCCAATTGAAATAAGAGTATCTATTTTTGATAAATTTTTTATAGATAAAAACTTTGATAATAATATAGGATTAGCAGTTAATTATGAAGGATGTTATAATGAATTATTAAAATATGGATATGAATGGGCTATCGTAGAATACAATATGGCTCAAATAGTTTTAGTCCATGAAATTAATATGGAATTAATTCCTAGATTTTTATATTCAGGGCATCCAATAAATAAATATGATCCAAAAAAATTATATGAAATTTGGAAAACTAAATTAGAAACAAGAGATAAAAGACATGCTGAGTTATCTAAATTATTAGTTAAAGATATGTTTGATATATCATCAGATATTGATAAAAATTTCACAGAATTAAAAGACCATATTAATAGAATACAAAAAAGTTATAGTAAGTATGGAAAATAAAAATATTTATACAATGAAATTCAAAGAATTTATTTTTGAAGCAACTAAAACAGACATAAAAACTCTTAAAAAGAGTATGCCTTTACAAAAAGTTAAACACTCAAAAAGAGTTGCTAATTTAATTAAGTTATTAACAGTATCTCAAGATGTTCATAATGCAGCTTTATATCATGATTTCTTAGAAAGAGGTGGGTCTATTGATGTATTAAAAAATATGGTTAGTTCATATTCAATTAAATTAGTTGAGTTTTTAACATATTATGATAATGATGTAAAGTTATCTAAAAATAAATCATTAGATATCTTAAAAGAAAGATTTAAGGATATAGATACAAAAACAAAAAATGATATTATAGAAATTAAAATATGTGATCGTATAGATAATTTATTAAGAAAAAAAGAATTAAATAAATTAAGTAATAAATATTTAATAAAAAGTCAAGAGTTATTTGATTTTTTAATATCATCTTATGATGGAAATAAAAATAAATTATTAAACTTCATACAGCCTTACTTTTCAGAAATACTAGAAAAGGCATAATATTTAATATATATTCAATAAAAAAAATATATATTTATGCCAGGATCATATAATCCAATAAATAACAATACAAATCCAAATATTATACCTTCCGCTGTTGAAAACAAAGGTATATTTAATCGTCTTCTTAGATCCCTTTCAGGATTAGGACTTAAATACGAAGACATGATCCTTAGGAACACAATTTCGGTGGGTATGAATGAAGACCCTCTTGCTCAAAGAGCGGATTCTATGTATGCTTTCTTTTCTCAAAGAGCAGTCGCTCAAGTTTTAAACAAAAAATCAATTCCTTATTTAGATAAAGCGTATTCAGATAAAAGGAGAATATTAAGAGAATATTCTATTAAGGATGAAATACGTGAATTTGTATCTGTATTAGCAGATGAAATTATTGTATATGATGAAGATAAAGATTTCTGTTCTCCAAGTCCTTTGAATAATAGTTATTCACAAGATATACAAGATAAATATCAAGAATTTTTTGAAAAAATATATAATCGTTTTGGTTTTTCTGATGGTATTACTGCATGGAATATGACTAAAGATTTTTTAATTGATGGTTATGCCGCAGTTGAAATTATATGGGATGATACTAAAAAGAATATTATTAGTTTTAATAGAATGAGACCTGAAACTCTTGTTCCCGCTTATGAACCAAGTATAGGAAATATTTGGATACAATACCCAGAAGATCCTGCTTTAAGAAGAATTTTCTTAGATTCACAAATAGTATTTATATCATATTCTACTCAACATGATTATTCTGAAACTTCTTATGTAGAAGGACTTATTAAACCATATAATCAGTTAAAGATTATGGAACAAACAAGAATTATGTTTAACGTAGTTAATGCGATGGTTTATCAAAAGTTTACAATACCTATTAAAGGTTTACCAAAACAAAGAGCAGAGGAACAAATTGCTCAATTAATAGCAGACTATTCTGAGGATGTAGAGTTTGATGATTCATTAGGAACATTAACTATTAGTGGTAGTAAACATTTACCATATAATAAACAAATATGGTTTCCAGAAGGTGATCAAGGTACGCCAAATATGGAACTAATTTCTCCACAAGGGCATAATCTTAATGAAGATAATATGTTAAATTGGTTTATGAATTGTTTGAAAAGAGCAAGTAAGATACCTTTCCAAAGATTTGAGAAAGAAAATGGAGGTGGTCAGTTAGTGACTGCTGCTAATGAAATGACAAGAGATGAAATAACTTTTGGTAATTTTATTAGCCGTTTACGTTCAATTATTAAAGAACTAATTGTTAAACCAATTAAACTTCAAATGTGTATGGAATTTCCTGAATTAAGACATGATGAAGTATTCCTTAACCAAGTTGATGTTATTTTCAATACAAATCAGATTTTTGAAGAATGGAAAAAATTAGCAAATATGGAAGCTAGAGCTAATATCATGACTACTTTATTAGGAATTATGAATGGTGAACAACCTTATTTCCATGTTGATTTCCTTGTTGATAAAATTATGAAATTAACTCCCGAAGAAGTTGAAGAAAATAAAGCTTATTGGATTAAATCAAAAGGTGTTGGATCATCAACTGCTGCTGGAGGTGGAATGCCAGAAGGTGGTGGAGGTGGTGGAGAAGCAGGTCCTTCTCCTGAAGCTCCTGTTCCTGAAGCGGGGGCTGAAACTCCTCCTGAAGGTGGTGAAGCTGCTCCTGCACCTGAAGCTGGCGGTGAAACTCCTCCTGCACCTGAAGCTGGCGGTGGTGAAGCTGGCGGTGGTGAGTTTGAATTTTAATATAACTAAAAAATCCTCTTTAAGAGGATTTTTTTATTTTAATATATAATGTATGGTAAATAGGTTTTTTGAATTAAATGAAAATAAATTATTCTATAAAAGTATAGAAGATTTTCTAAATTGGTTAGAAAAAAGATCAAATAATAATTTTTTATTTTTAGATACTGAAACTACAGGATTATTTCAATCTGATCCTTATGATATACAACTTACACAAATCAGTGCTGTTTCATGCACATATGATTTTAATTTGAATAAATTCAAAGAAAATGATTCATTTAATAAAAAAATTAAATTAACAGATAAAACTAAATATATAATCAAAAATAATTCAAACTCTAGGATTAAACAAGTATTAAGATTTAACCATTATGGGCAAAATAAAAATAAATATGAAGATGAAAATTTAGTATTAAATGATTTTTTGAATTGGTCTAATCAATATAAAAATTCAATTTTTATAATACAAAATGCAAAATTTGATATGAGGATGTTAAATGTTAGAAGTGGAATAAAAACATTTAATAATGAAGTTTTAGATACTAAAGATTTAATACAATTATATTATATACCTTGTATTCAAAAATTATCAGAAGAGAATTTAGAATATTTACAATTAATAAATAAAATTGGTACTTCTATTAGAGATAATGGACTTATATCTTCAAGTTTATCTAAAATTGGTCCTGCTTTAAATATAAATATGTCTAATTATCATGATGCTTTAAGTGATTGTAGAATCACAATTACTTTATTAGAAAAAATTGTTGATTTTTTAAAATCTAATAAAAATATAGATATAAGAAAATATCAACTTGAAAGAATACAAGTTAGTTTTTAAACTTTATTTTATCTCGTATTTCTTTATTTTGGATAGGGTAATCTACTCCATGACTTAATTGTAAAGATTTTTTTCTTTTATCTTCACTACATTTTCTACAAAAATATTCTCCCCATTTATTTCCATATTTAATATAATTTTTAAATAAAATATCTTTAATAATTCCACACTTATCGCATTTACAACTTATTTTGTAATGACTACCAGGACTAAGTAATTCAATTGGAATTGATAATAATTCTCCTCTCTTAACTTCATAACCTAAATTATGTAAATAACCTATATTTGTGTTATTTACTTTTATTTCTATTTCTCTACTTATTATCATAATTTATATCTATTCTAATTATTTTTTTTGAATTATATTCGTGATAAACACATTCTAATTTTAGACTAAATCCCTCATTAATTAAACCTTTAGCTTCATTCCCACAATAAGTATTCAATACTTTAATTTCAGCAAAATATTCCTCATTTATTTTTTGCACGTTTTTAACAATATGAGAAACCCTATTTAAACTAGTGGAAGAATCATATTTTTTATGAAAAAGTTCTCCATATGTTGCACTATCAGATAAATCCCAATAATTTAAATTATCATCTTCATCAATTTCTAAAATTTCATTTAAGATTTTTCGTCTTTTTATCCATTTATTATCAAACGAATTTAAGTAATTAATAAGTATTTCTTCATCATCAAAATTAATTTTATACATACTTTTCAAATTTTATTTTTCCACAATCATATATTTTATCAATACCTAAATTTTCCATAATTTGAGATTCTGATAAATTCAATATATCATGACCCATTTTACCTAATTTAAGTTTATTAAAGTTTTGTTTATGAACTCTAAGCCCATTGATAATATATTTATAGTCAGGTTTAGACTCTGATACTAAATTGAACCCTAAAGAAAAATATAAATTTCCATTAGACCAATCTTTATCAGCATAACTAATTATTCTTGAAGGATAATTTTCTTTTATAAAATGATTTAATAATTTAGAAGCACCACCTACTACTTGATGATTCAATAAATTACAAAATCTATTTAAATTCCATTCATTTTCAGGCATATTTAAACGTCCTTCTTTTTTATCAAAACACATTAAACTAACTAAATTATCTTGATGATAAAGTCCATATATCAATTTAGACGCTACGAATCCTTGAATATGATTATTATTTAGAAAATTTCTATATTCTTCAATATTTAAAATTTGTCTAACTTCAGTTTTACGAGCATAAATTTTATTTGGAGTTAAACTTAACCAATTATTAATTTGAGACTTTAATATATCAAAATTTTTATCAAAATCATCTTCATAAATCATCTTCATATCAATTCCTTTATCTTTGAAATATATTTGTTTATTAATATGATAATTTGGCTCTTTAAACTTATTTGAATGCCAATATAATCCATTAAATTCTATACCAATGTTTAATTCAGGTAAGAAAATATCTATTTCTATACCATCTCTATATCCTGAGATAACCTCTCCTGAATAAATACTTTGAATATATTCTAATAAAATTTTTTCTTTTATAGATTTGTTATCTCCTATGGGATAACAAATAGTACATAAAGGTATATTATTTTTTAATCTATTATGAAAATTATCAACATGAATTTTAAATTCATGATTTTCATTTAAATCACATTTAAATAAAGATATAGAATTGTCAATATATTTAATATAATTAGGATGTTGACCTATTATAGTATTTATTTTACTGATTTCTGACTTATTATAATTATCAACCCCATATTTATCTAAATTAGTTTCTTTACATTTTAATAAATATTCTTCACTTTTAGCATAGTTATCAACTCCATATTTATCTAAATTAGTTTTCTTTATTTTTTCTTTAACATCTTTGTTTTGTAAATTAGACTCAACACCATATTTTTTTAAATTAGTTTGTTTTATATTTTTTTTAATAAGATCACTTTGAGAATTATATTCAACACCATAATTTTCTAAAGTTGTTTCTTTTTTCTTATTTTTTACCAAATCTAATTTGGAAACATTTTCTACTCCATATTTTTTGAAATTAGTTTCTTTAATTCTATTATGAACTTCTTTATTTTGTAGAAAATATTCAACCCCATATTTATCTAAATTAGTTTCCTTAATTTTATTTTGTATTTCTTTATTTTTTGATATAAACTCAACACCATATTTTTCTAAATTAGTTTCTTTAATTTTTTTTTTAACCTCCTTAATTTGAAAAACATTTTTAACACCATATTTTTCTAAATTATTATTTTCTAATTTACATTTTCTACATAAATATTCCCCATTAATATAACCATAACTTGTATAATTTTTATAAGTTATTTCTTTTTCAACATCACAATTATCACACTTTAATTTTACTAAAGCATTACTTGTTTTAGTTAATTCATTTATTTTAACTTCTATAATTTGATTACACTTTATTAGATCATAAAATTGTTTATAATGTTTGAAATTAGCCGCATTTACTTTGATTTTTGTAGTTTTTGATATAATCATATAGTATATATTTAATAAATTAAAAAAGTTCTATAAAAAATCCAGGTCGTAAAAAATAATTGATTTTTTAGAAAAAAGGAGGTATTATTATTTTATATATAATACTACAAAATAACTTAAAAATTAATGAAGCCAGTATTAATCATTGAAAATAATACAAATCCTCTAAGGATGAATGAAGGGGTAGATGCTAGAAAAGATTATCTTTTAGGCGGTACTTTTACTGAATTTATGGTTAAGAATAGAAACGAAAGAGTTTATACTCCTGAAAGATTTTTACCTTGTTTAGAAGAACTTAACACTAGAATTACAACTATGGGAGTAGTATATGGTGAGTTTGATCACCCCGACGTTTTCGATACTTCACTATCCCGTGCATCACATTTAATTAAAACTGCATATTATGTTAAAGAAAAAAATGTAGTTGAAGGACAAATTAAATTATTAAATACCTATTGGGGAAAAGAAGCTAAGGCTTTAGTTGATGATGGTTGCCCTATATTTGTATCTTCAAGAGCTGCTGGTATTACAGAAGCTGATGGTACAGTATCACTAAAAAAATTATTTACTTATGATATAGTTGCGGATCCGGGATTTGCTTCTGCGAGAATGTCTTCTATAAATGAGTCTTTAAATTATTCAAATGAGGCTAACTTCAGAATATATGAAGTATCAAATGAATCAAAAATAAATGAATTATTTAACATGAACAAAAATGAATTCGTAACGAAAGATCAATTGTCAGACTATTCAAAATATATAGTTAATGAAATTGCTGCAACTAAAAAAGAAGTTAAAAGTGCTCTTAAATCTGGTAATTTAGAACCAGCTAAATTAGAAAAACTTTTAAACTACTATGAAGAATTAAATAAAACTAATTCTCAAGTTGTTAAATACTTAGATTATTTAGCAGAAAAAATTCAAGTTGTTGTTTCTGAGAACAAATCTCTTAAAGATACAACTGATAGATTAATCGAACATAACGATTATTTAGTTGAAAACTTAAACAAATCAATTAAATATTCTGAATATGTTGCTGAAAACTTAGACAAAAATATCGCTTACGCAGAATATATCGCTGAAAACTTAGATAAGAATATTTCTTATTCTGAATACATCGCTGAAAATTTAGATAGAAACATTTCTTACTCTGAATACATCGCTGAAAACTTAGACAAAAACATTTCTTATTCTGAATATATTGCTGAGAACGTTGATAAAAATATTTCTTATGCAGAATACTTAGCTGAAAACTTAGACAGAAACATTTCTTATGCTGAATATTTAGCAGAAAACTTAGATGGTAATATTGCTTATTCTGAGTACATCGCTGAAAACTTAGAAGGTAATATTAAATATTCTGAATATATAGCAGAACACCTTGATGATAACATTTCTTATTCTCAATACATTGCTGAAAACTTAGATAAAGCTGTATCTTATACAGGTTTAATTTCTGAAAAAGTTAATGGTACTAAATTATTTGAAAGTAATGAATCAAATCTTATTCCTACATTAGAAGAATATGGTTTTGGTGAAAATGACATTGAAAATAAATCAGATAACTATTTAGAAGGTGGTGAAGATGAACTTCATGGTGAAGATGGTGTTGAAAAAGCAGGTGAAGATAATGAAGCAACTCCAGTTTCTTTAGATTATACAGAATTAACAGAAGTTGAATTACCAGAAGAACAAAAAGTTGATACTGATGTTCCAAACGTAGCAGATATTGAAGATGAAGAATTAGGTAAAGAAGTAAAATTAGAAGATTTACCAGAAGTACCTAAAGCAGATGAAGAATATTTAACACACGAAAATAAAAATACAGATTCAGATTTAAGTAAAAAAATAGATTTATTAATCGAAGAAGCTAGAAAACGTAAAGTTTCTGAAACAAACGATCTACATTTCTTAAAATTTTTAAACAAGTCTCAAGTTGATAGCTACTATAGCTTAACAAACGAAGAGCAAGAACAAGTAAAACTTTACATAAACGAAAAGAGTTATTTCACAAGTTCAGAAGTTATAAAATTAATACAAGAAGCACTTTCTATTAAAAATGAATCATTAGAAGAAAGACTAATCAGATTGATGCCAGAAAATATAAAATCAATTTGGGAAGTAACAAACGAAAGTTCTAAAAAATCAATTCTTTCACAAGCTAAATTGTATCCTGAATTGGATTCAGAAGCTAAAGTTGAACATTTTTGGTTAACTAGAAACTTAAAAAAGAATGAATCAACTAAAAAAATGATTTCTCATGATAGTTTAATACAAGAAGATAAATTATCTGATTCAGATTTCAAATCAATATTAGAAAGATTCAAAAACATTTAAAAAAAACAAACAAATCTATAAAAATAGCAAAAAGAGACTTTTAGCATTTAATATATAGATTAATAAAAAAAATTAAAAAATATGTCACAAGTTAGAATTGACTTACAAAAAGCTCTTAACAAATGGACTCCAATTTTAGAGAACATTGGTGTTAACAAAGAGGACAGAGAAAAATATTCATGGATGGCAGAATATGCTGAATACCATGCAATAAACGAAAACGCTTACCTTAACGCTTCTACAAATGGTATGGGTGCTGTTTTAGCTCCACAAGTTGGTACTTATCCAGGTACAACAATTGGTGCAAACTATGGTTCATCAAACATAGGTTCAGGTGATTTAGGACAAAACTTATTACCAGTAGCTATGAAAATTGCTGCACAAACAATTGGTCTTGATTTAGTAGCTGTAAAGCCAACTCCAGGTCCAAAGATTGATTTAGTTTATGTTGATTTTCAATATGACGATTTAAATCTTAATCAATTTAATACAAAACCACAAGTATTCAAAATTCAATTCGGTTCTTCAACTGGTAATGGATTAAGTCAATCATTTAATACTGCTATATCTACAGCTTTAACAACAGCTGGTATTCAACAAGTACAAGGTGGATTAGCATTAGGGGCAAGAGTTTTTACTGCTTTTGGAACAGGTGGTTATTTGATAGCTGGGGTTACACAATCTAATGGTATTTGGGCAACAACTACATTAGCTGGGCTTAATAATTCTCAAGGAAGTTCTACTGGTTTAACAGACCCTAGTAACAAATATCAAGTTCTTGAATTTTTAGGTTTCTCTCGTATTGATGGTCAACCTATTTTTAGAGCTTTTAGAGAAACAAACGCTGCAGGTGGTGCATATGGTGGTGGACAATTTTACGGTTTAAACCAAGCAAATAATTCATTTGATGTTTCAAATGCAGGTACCGCTTCGGGTTCAATGTTAACTTCTATAACAAATTTATTTGGATATACTGTATCTGTTACTGGTATTTCATTAGTATCTGCTCTTGAAGATCAATTACCAGGATATGTTACAAACTTCTTAGGAAATGGTGGACAATATCCAATGGCTCGTCAAGAAGAAGAAAACAATTATGCAGGTACAATTGGACCAAAAATTTCTTCTAAATCAATTACAGTTGGTACAGTAGAAGTAAGTTCTGCATTACGTAGAACAGAAATTGAAGATATTAAAGCTAATACTGGTATGGATATCGTTCAAAAAATGGAATCAATCCTTGTAAACGAACTTTCTCAAACTATCTCTAAGCAAATTATTGCTAAAGTATTTGAAATGGGTAATACAAACAGATCTTCTGCTCCACTTATTTCATCATCAGCTTTAGCAAGTGGAAACATTTCTGGTCAAACTATATTTGACTTAGATACAACTTATGTTCAAGCAGGACCAGGTGGTGAAACTACACACGCTGTACAAAGAAAGCTTATCACTAAAATGGTACATGCTTCTAACTACATCGCAACTGAAGGACGTGTTGGACCAGCACAATACGCGGTAACAAATGGTGGTTTAGCAGCAGCTTTAATGGATGTTGCAGGTTACACAATTAACCCACTTAAATCTAAATTAAACACAAACGGTCAAATGTACCCTGTAGGTCAAATCGGTGATATCACTATCTACGTAGATCCTTACATGAAATACAATGACAACAGAATCTTAATCGGACGTAAAAACAATCCTGATCAACCAGGTATCTGTTTCGTGCCATTCCTCATGGCACAATCTATCTCAATCATGTCAGAAGCAACATTTGCTCCAAGAATGATTTTAAGATCAAGATATGCTGTGGCTGAATTAGGTTTCTTCCCACAAAAACAATTTATGACTATCTACGTTAACGATGCTAATGGCTACCTTAACTAATATAATAAATTAGAATACAAAAAACCTCCCCTCAAGGGAGGTTTTTTTATTTCATGAACTATTCATGAAATAAAAATATAATAAGAAAATATATAAATTATGTATATAAAAAAGAATGAAAAGTCAGGTCCAAAAGCATATACTAATAATGATTTTGATTTAAAAATTAAAGATTCTGACTATGTAAGAATAGGTAATTATATTAATGCAGAAACACCAATAGAATTTGAATGTAAGCTATGTGGTAAAAAAAGTATGAAAAAGCCTAAATTATATAATCGAACATTATGTGAATGTAAAAAAGAAACAAACGATAGTTTTTCTTCATTAGGTAGAAAAATAACAAATGAAGAATTTGATTTAAGAATAAAAGATTTAGATTTTATTAGAGTAGATAATTATATTAACACTAATACGTATATAAATTTTGAATGTAAAATATGTAATGAAATAATAAATAAAACACCTAAACAAATCACAAAATATATTTGTGAATGTAAAAAGGATAAAAATTTATTAAGCAAAAAATCATATAACTATATTAATAAATTTAATGAATTATTAATAGAAAGGAATATAAATTTAATAGGAAATTACACTAATTTTAGAGAAAATCATGATTTTGAATGTTTAAAATGTGGTGAGAAATTTAACACTACGCCTAAAAATATAGCTAATATAGTATTAGGGTGTTCATCTTGTTCTGGTAGAAAATTTTCTCATACAAAATATTTATCTCTTCTTCCAAATGATATAGAATTAGTAGATGGTGAAAAATATATAGGGTCTCTTTTTTATTTAAAACATAAATGTAAAGTATGTGATTATATTTGGAGTGCTAAACCTAATTATATTATACATCATAAATGTGGTTGTCCTAATTGTTCTTCATCAAAAGGAGAACGTCAAATAAAGAATTGGTTAGATATAAAAGGTATAGAATACATTAAAGAATATAAACAAAAAATAGGTAATTCTACATATAGATTTGATTTTTATTTACCTAAAAAGGAGTTATTTATAGAGTTTAATGGTATTCAACATTATGAGCCAAGAGAATTTTTTGGTGGCGAAGAGCAATTTGAGGTTGTAAAAAGAAATGACTTATTAAAAGATAATTGGGTTTTGGAAAATAAAAAAGAATTATTAAAAATTTCTTATGAACAAAATATAGAAATAATCTTAGAAGAAAAAATAATATAATAAAATTATGTATGAAAATTTCAAATTTGATATGAAAGATTTAGATCATTTATCATCTACACAATCTGTAGTAAATAACTGGATGACAGAATATGCTAATCTTCATTTAAAAAATGAAATAAATATGGATACTACATTAGTAGGTACACAATCAAATGAATCTTTTCCTAGTTTATTACCAATTGCTAAAAAAATAGCAGCTCAAACAATAGGGTTAGATTTAGTTACTGTTAACCCTATGAAAGGTTTTGGTAATTCAGAAGAGGAAAAAGAAAGAATTAAACGAGAAGTTGCTATCATTAATCGTGATAGAAAATTAGATTCTATTTTAGAAAACAAAGAATTTGAGGAATTTAAAGAAGAAGAACATGAGTTATATAAAACAGGTTCTAGACCTAATTTATTTTATTTAGATTATGCTTACGCTACACCATCTACCCCATCTACATCAACAAATTATATACCTCCAATAAATAAAACAGGTAAAAAAAAGAGGACTAAATAGGTCCTCTTTTTAATTAAAATCCAATACTAAAATATTCTAAATCTGTATCATTCTTCTCAAGAATAAATTTTAATTCTCCTTTTCTCATAACTCTATCTTCATAATATTTACTTATTTTAAATAAAGATCTGATAAAAGGTATATCATCCGAATTTTCATTTATACGCGATTGATCTACCATTAAACATAAAACTTTTTTATCATCTTCAGGATTATACTCAGTTAAGTTATCAACATCAACTTTTGATGAATAAGGTTTTGAATAACAAACAAAAGTAGTTTCTAATACTTCATTTAATGGAGTATAAACTATATTAACTACATCATTTGGCTCAATCTCTATTTCTTCATTTAAATAAAGTCTAATCCAAAAATAAATTTTTTGTTTTTGAGTTATCTTAGTTCTTGGTGCAAATTCCTCATCATTTGCTTTATTATAATCATAGTCGGTAAGATCTATAGATTTAATAGATTCAATTAAACTTTTTTGATAAGTGTATTTAATTTCTTTCCTATCAGGAAACTTTTCATCTAACATAATTAAGTATTATTTTTTAATATATATACTTATACACAAAAAAGTTTTAGTTATGATAAAAAAATATAATGATCATGAAAAGGATTTAACTCCCTTAAAATCATTTAAGTTAAAAGATTATTTAAATACGAAAATATGGCATAAATTTAAATTAAGTCATGAAGTAAAAGAAGAATTACTCCAAATAGGAAATGATTTTATTGATGAAATAAAAGATGATTTAAAAATAGATTTTAAAGTTAAAGATATTATATTCACAGGTTCATTAGCCAATTATAATTGGTCAGAATGGTCAGATATAGATTTACATATAGTTTTAGATTTTACAGAAATTAATGATGATGAAAACTTAGTTCAAAACTATCTTAAAACATATTCTAAATTATGGAATGAAGATCATGATATAATGATAGCAGGATATGAATTAGAACTTAATTGCCAAACAGATATAGAAAAAATAAGAAAAAATAGCGGAGTCTATTCTGTACTATACAACTATTGGGTACAAAAACCAGATAGAAAGAATTTCGAAATTGATTACCATTTAATTAAACTTAAAGCAGAAGATATAATGGATAGTATAGATGATTTAGAAATAGAATCAGGTAATGTTGCTAACTATGAGAATTTTCAGTTTAAATGGAAGAAAATTTGGAAAAAAATTAAAGATGGTAGAAAATCTGGTATAGAAAAGGATGGTGAGTATTCATTAGAAAACTTAGTATTTAAGCTATTGAGAAGAAATAAATATATAGAAAAACTTATTAATCTAAGAAAGAAAACTTATGATAAACAATTTAAATAATATGGCAATTAAAATATCTGAAATAGAGGAACTATTTAAAAATGTTTTTACAGAAGGTCGTTTTTTAACATATAAAAATGTATATGAAAAGCATGACGATTATTATAATTTAGTTATATCTATTCACAGTTTATTATTAGAAGAAACATTTGTTTTACATACTAAATTTATATTTAAAACAAACTTAGAAAGAACTGAAATAACAGAAAATTATTTTACTTACTTATATAATATAAATTGTGTTTATCATAAAGAATTATTTAAAGATATAAATGAATTAGAATATAAATTAAAGAAGATTATAAAATCAAATAATTTTGGAAAAGATTTACAATTATTATCAGATTTTGTTGAAACTCCAGCATTACTTTTAAATCATTATCTTAAAACAGTTAATAGAACTGATTATACTATATTTGATGTTATATACGAACCTAAGTTTAAGATTACAAAATGTGAAGATTTACAATTTGATTTTGTTATTAGTGTAAATGATTCTTATGAAGTAAAACTTAGTATTAAAAAAGTAAAAATAGATGAAGAATATGAATATGATTTTAACTTTACTTTTTTAGAAGATTTTTTAAATATAAAAAGCGATGTATTAAAAAATATACATTTTACAATAGGTGAAGGATTAGTTAAAATCCTTGATAAAAAATTAAAATAAACATGGAAAAGAAATTAAAATATCTTCATTTATTTGAAGGAAATTGGCAATTAAAAAAAGAGTTTATTCCTGAACTTAAAGCCGAAATTGAAGCATTAAAAAATGAAACTGATAATGCTGTTTTATATCAATTAGTTTCTAAACTTAAAAATAAATACTATAACTTAGTTGGAAATGATGACTTATATCATGAATTAGAAGAAGCAGTCGAAATGCATAGAAGAAAATGGCCTAATTGGAAAAGTGGCTTAGATAAAGCAATATCTGTATTAGATGATTTAGAAAGTTCAGATTTAAAAGAATATTAAAATAAAAAAGAGGATTAAATTAATTTAATCCTCTTTTAATAACTCATCTAAAATCCTATTTCTTCTCTCCATATCCTCTAATATTTTCTTTTGTTTAAGTTCATCATCATATACTAGTTTGGCGTTTGTAAGTGCTGGAGATGCAACTATATCATAGGTTATTATTTCATCAATACTAATCTTCATTTAATAAATCATCTATTTTTTTATTTCTTTTTTCCATTAGTTCTAAATTATTGATATATTGTATATCAGAAAAAGAAAAATTAAATATCTTTCCCATAACATATTACTTAGAAAAGTAAGGGGTATCTACTAAAAAATTGTATAAATCTATTTTATCTTTGTTCATATTATTATTTTTTTTAAACTGAAAAACTTTCTCCACAAGAGCAAGTTCTACTTGCATTGGGATTAATAAACTCGAATCCTTTACCATTTAAACCACCCGAAAATACTAGTTCGGTTCCAAATATATAAAGAAGACTTCTTTTATCACATATAACTTTTATATCATTATCTTCAAAAAGTTCATCAAGTTTTTCATCATATATATCATCAAATTCTAAGATATATGATAATCCACTACACCCTCCACCCTTTACACCTACTCTAAGGTATTGTCCTGTATTAGGTTCTTCACTTTTTAATTTAATTATTTGTTCTTTTGCGGTTAAACTTACTTTAATCATAAATTGGAAAATATCTATTTTTAATAATTTTTGGTTTAGAATCAATGTATTCTATAATAAAATCTGCTAACTGATATAATTTTTGTATAGTAAAATGTCCTACAATAATTATTTTAGATTTTGATAATTGATTAAAATTTTTTATTTTAATCATATCACTTTCTATTAATTTATAATTTATAGGATAATAATTATTATTTAATGGGTTTCTTCCTCTGAAGTATTCTACATCAAGAAAATAAAAATCTTTTTGTTGATCTAATATAAAATCTATATTAGATTCTCTAATACATCCATCTATATTTTCATAGATTTTATTTTTATCAATAAAATCTATTCTATCTCCTATTTTTTTAATTATTAAAGATAAATTACTAATTTTTAGGTATTTATCAAAGTTATCATCATTCATATTAGGTTAATTAAAAATACCCCAATTAAGGGGTATTTTTTAGTGGAGATGCCGAAGGCGAATTCGGGTCTTCTCTGGTTAATCATAGAAACTCATTTACAAACGTAGTTATTTTTTTATAAAATAACAAACTAATTTAGTTTTTAACGACCCCCTAACAAATCCGAAAATTTTTGAATAGATTTTTAACTATTTGGAAACCTTTCTGACTTTGTCAATTAAGCAAAAGCTACTTCGTTTACCTTTAAGATGTTGTTTTGTAGAGCGGCTACTAATTCTTCACGGCTTGCTACTGTGTTTGTTTTGTCGTTTAGACTTTAATCCAATTTATTAATCGGGTTAGGATTATCCGATGTTTGCATCTCTACCATTAATTCCATGAATCTAAATCATTTCATCCCCATGTATTTGTAATGTATATATTATATTTTTTAATCTTGTTTTAGTAAAAAATTTATTTTATAATCTCTTACTTTTAACTTAACTATACTCAATTTTTGAAGATCTTTTTCAGATAAATCATATATTTCCATTATATCTGATAAATTTTTATCTTTATGTAATAATAATAAATATTTTTTACTTTCAATTTCATCTCCATATATTGGTTCATAAGTATACTGAGAGTATTGAATATTTGAATTCAATTGATTTGTTAAATAATCAGAATATGAATTCAAATTATTTATATTACTATAACTTCCGTAGTACCTATATCCATTATCAATTTGAGATATATCAAAATTATTTGAAGATATATTGTAATATTGATTATTAATTATTAATGTTTTATTCATACAAATATATTAAAAATTTTCGAAAAAGTTAATTATTTTTTAAGATTAAATCTATATTATATTCTCTTATTTTTGATTTAACAATTTCAAGACTATATAAATCATCTTCTATAATGCCATATTTTTCCATTAGTATAAATAATTCACCTTCTTTATTATCAGAATTTTCAACTAAAGAAAGTAGATATACTCTACCCGGTATCATTTCAAAAATAGTATTTACAATATTCTTATTAATACTATTAGATATTTCTTTTGCTAATTTATTTTCTATCTCGTCTATAATATTATCACCATATTTTATTTTTAAATCACTTTTACTTTTCATATAAAGTGATAAAAAAATATTTTTTTTTTGTTTAGATACTTTCTAAGATTTTTTCTAAATTATAATTTCTTATTTTTGTTTTACATGCAAAAACAGAATGTAAATCAGATTCGTCTATTTTATAGAGAGATAATTGTTTTAATACTAAACCTAAAGTAATAGGTCCTTCATGGGATTCAAGTATGTTTAAACTACGTATATATTCTAAACCAGGTAAAGTATATCCATAATGTGGTAATGGCATATTAGGCATTTTTATATTTTATTTAATATATTATTTATTTCATAATCCCTTACCTTTGTCTGAACTAATGAAAAATCAGACAAATCCGTATATACTATATCATATTTCTCTTTTATCTTTTCTACAAATTCGTATGTTATAAACTTAACATCCAATTTAGATAACAAAAACTTTATAGATTTAGTAAAATTAGTTTCTATATCGGGATTTCTTCCATAAAAACTATTTATTACTTTTTTAAGTTCTTGCCTGATTATATCACTCATATACTATCTAATATTTTATTTATCTCATAATCCCTTACCTTTGTTTGAACAAAAGGAAAATCAAATAAACTACTTGTTACCAACCCATACTTTTCAAGTAATAAAAGATCTACATAATCATGATCTTTATTTCTATCTAATAGATACTTAGTAGATTTATCAAAATCATCTCCCATAGAAAAATCACCCATTGGTCTAGGATATAAACTTGCGAAATCCAATGAAACTACGGGCATAATTTTAATATTTTATTAATTTTAAAATCTCTTATTTTTGATTTAGTTAGTTTCATATCATATAAATCTTTTTCTTCAAAATTATATTTTTCTAAAACTTCTAAAGTTAATACTTGTTCTTTAGTTTCTTGTAAAAATAATTTAATACAATCTCTAAGACCGCCAATAATTCTATATGTTTGTATTTTTACATTAATTGTATTCATAATTACATTATATAACTTATCTGAATAATAGGCTCTTCTTCCTTTGTTTTCCACAACTCAAACTCTTGTTTTTTACACAAAGTTTTACTATCATTGATTCTGCTAAAAAAATCTATAGCATTATCAATGTTAATAACTTTATCCATCAAAAACTGAATAAAGACTACTTTTTTCTTTTCATCTTCTTCAAAATCTACGTAGAACTCCTCTGAAAAATTTTCATTTAAGTAATCTACCATTTTATCTACTGTTTCTTGCATTATAATTTTATTAAAATATTTGAATTGTAAAATCTTAAATCTATACTTCCTAAAGTTTCTCTTAAAAGAGATAAATCTTCATATATTCCCATAGGATTTTTATTATCTACCTCTAAAATAGTATATAAATTACCCTTTAACTCCTTAATATGAAGTGTATTTTTAATACCTAACTTTCTTAACTTCTTAATTTTGTCACCATGTTTAATTATAGATTGTTCACTAATACCCGCTTTTCTAGCAGTTGGTAAGTTTTCCCAATCTACATCAACTAAACACTTAGCCAATATTTCTAAATAAGAAATATTTTGAATCTCTTTATGAGTGTGCTCGTTGAAATAACCAATAGAAATATTAGTACATTCAGGAATGTAATCCACAAAATTAGCAGAGTCAGTAAAGATACCTGTATCATCAGGTTTCATATGTAAACCACTTTTATTTAATTCATTACATAATCCATCTGCAAACTCATTTGAACAACAAGCTTCTCCTAATTGAGATGTTATGATAGAATAATAATTCTTTCTATCAAAAGATACCATCCTTTTTTTACCCTTTAAAAGTGGATTATCTATAAAATCATTAGCAACTTTTTTAGACCCAATACCACCTCTTTCCTCACCTAAGAAGAAATAGTATAAACCAGGAACATTATTAGCTATCATATATAACATGATAGTAACTCCTGCTTTATCATCAGCACCTAATATAGTTGTTTCATCTGTTTTAATAAACTCTTGTTCTTTAACAAAGAACGAATATAAATTAATACCAGATTTTTCTCTTAAAGCAGTATCTAAATGACTCGTGAAAACTGTTTCAGAATTACCAATTACTTTATAGTAATTACCAAAATCATCTATTTCTAGATCTTGTGGAAGATAAGCCAAAACTTCATCTTCAAATCCATGAGGATAAGTTTCTGTAACTAATGAAATAAATGTATCTCTTACATTAAGAGGTTCATATTTAAAAGGTCTTGGCTCTATTTTAGAAGTAACTTGTTTAGGTTTAGAATTAGTTATAATTTTTTCACAAAAACTAATAACTTCATCTTTTTCAAACTTATTTGGGAAATAAGTATTGATAAATTTAAACATTTTTACGGTTTCTTTTTTCTTACCGTTTACTACTTGGAAATGCCAATCTTTGCTTGATAGTTGTACTATAGAATTAAGATTTAACTTTTCTAATTTTAGAAAAGTTTTACTTAAAGGACTATCAATGTTTTGAATTATTTCCACTAAATTTTTCTCTATTATCATTTTTTGCTTTTTGTTTTATTTATACAAATATATAAAAATTTTTCAACAAAAAAAAATTTTTAAAAACAATATTATATAAATAATATATATTAATTATGGGAAAATTAATAACAATAAATAACTTAGAGGATGATTCATTATTAAATGATTTATTCAATAAAGATATAATAGTATACGAAGATGTTCAAGGCAGCCAAATATGGGTAAATTATGACGGAGAATTTAATATAAAGTTAAAAACTCTTAGTTCTGAACCTATCAATATAATTGATTTGGCTATGCAAAATTTTTACAATAAAGCCTTAAATTATTTTAATGGTTTAAGTGATAGAGTTAAGGGATTATTAAATAAAAATTGGTGGTTTTGTTTTGAATATTTTCCTGATAACCAACCTGCTAATATAGAATATAGTAGAACCCCTAAGAATGATTTAGTTCTTATATCAATAAATAAGAATGGTAAATACTCTTCTAATATAGAAGAATTAGAGGAATATGCTAGATTATTTGATTGTGATATGTTACCAATTATATTTAGCGGACGTTTAAATCAACAAATGATAGAAGCTATTAAGTATTTCTTAAATACAAGTCCAGATGATTTGGAATATGTTTTTGGAGAAAAGTCTTTTTGTTTTTTCTTTTACAAGATATTAAATCCTAATTTAGAATCATCATTTTTAATGGATGGGGACTATCAAAAGAATTTAGAAAAGTTGATAATAAAAACAGATGATGAACAATTATCATTTCAGATATTAAATCCTTTATATAAGAAAATAAGTGAAACAAACTCAACAGAATTTGTTGAGGTATATACATTAATATTGGTTAATTTCTTAAACTTTTGTCAAAGTGTTAATCTTAACAATGTTAAATTTTCGGGAAGTAGAAAAGATGATTCTTATATAAATCTTATAAGTAAGTTATATAATATGTATATTACAGAAGTTAAGGATGATATATTAAAATTTGATTTTGTAGTTCCTAAATTCTTTGATAAGGATAAATTTAGAATTAATACAGAATTATTAAATAATAAATTAACTAAACAATATATTGAACAAGATAAACGTTTAGAATATATTTTTAAAGTTATTTTAGGTTCTTTTAATAAGAAAAGAAATAAAGTAATAGGTATATTTACTAATCAAACATTAAATGTATTTAATAAATTTATTGATGAAATAAACTCTAGAATAGACTTCTTCTTAAAAAAGAAAACAGAAGTAGAATTGGGTAAGAAAGGTCTTTTAGATTTTGGTCAATATTTTGATATTCAATATGATAAAGATTTTACAGGAGATGTTTATCCTGATGTTTATTCAGAGATAGAAAAGCCAGGCGAAAATAAAACTAAAAAAAATAAAAAGGATATAGGTAATATACCAGAAAATGGTAAAAAAAATACTATTTAATTACATAATGTATAAAAAATATATCCTACAATATTTACCGAGTGATTTTTTAGAAATTGCTCGTGAGCCTTTCTTTATATATGAAAATAAAAAATTAAAGTCCGCTTTTCTAATTGATTTAGTTCATTCTTTAATCGCAAAATACTTTAATAAGAAAAATAATAAAATCAGTTTATCCGCTGAGATCTTAAAAGAAAGGTATGGTTATTTATATAACTATTATATCAAATACTTAGTTGAAACAGATGTATTAAAACTTCTTCTAAACTATAGAAAAGGTCATAACTGTAGAGTTTATGAGTTTAATACTAAAGTATGTAGAGGTAAAATTTTAAGATATATTAATAATGATAAAATTATCTTAAAAAGATATAACATGAAGTTTAATATTAATAACTTTATTAGTAAAGCAAAAGAAACTGTTATACCTACTGAAATAAAGAAAAAATTAGTATTAGATTTATTTAGTGCTAAAGTAGATTATGCTAAATCTATATTTTATTTAGATAATACATTTAATGATGATTCTATCTATAATAGAAATAAATATAGTGTTGATTGTATTGAACAAAATCAGATATTTTATCATTTTGATGCATTTGGTAGAATGCATACTAATTTTACTGTATTAAAATCTTTTATTAGAAAAAACTGTCTTTTATTAGATGGTGAAGAAACATATGAAGTAGATATAAGTAATTCTCAACCTTTATTTTTAAATATCTTAATGCAAAATGAAAATTATTATCATGATGAAGGTGTTCAATTTTATAGGTATTTAACTTATAGTGGTAAATTGTATCAATTTATAATGGATAAATGTCCTATATATACAGAGAAAAAGTTAGTAAAAGAAATGGTGTATAAAGTATTTTTTGGACAAAATAGAAAAAATGTACATGATGAAAACTTTGAGAATTTATTTCCAGAAGTATATAAGTTTATTATCGAATATAAAAAAAGAAAAGGAGATTATAGAAGTTTATCACATGCTTTACAATTAGCAGAATCAAATTTAATTTTTAATAAAATTATAAAATCTATTATGGAATATAACCCTGATATAAAATTGATAACAGTTCATGATAGTATAATTTGTGCAAAAAAATATTCTCAAATTGTTGAATTAATTTTTGAAGAAAAACTAAAACAGCAATTTAATATGAATTAATTTTAATATATACTTTATGTTAAATTTATTAGACGAAAATAGTTCTTATATAATAATAAATCCTTTTACAAATTATTTAACTCAGCACGAGAACAAAATAGTTTTAGAAAGGATTTGTTCTGTTTTATATCCTAAAAATTATACTATATTTCCTATTTATTCTTTTTCTAAAAATATTCGTGAGAATTCAATATTAGCAATGTGTCCTGACGATAATAATACATTAAGAAAAGATTCTATATTTTTAATGGATAAATTTGGACAAGACAATGTTATTGTTAAATATAAAAATGATATTGAATATAAGTTAATTGAAAAAACAGGTGAAGAATTTTTATTAAATATTAAATTATATCCTGACTTAAACGAAAATCAAAAACTTTATGTATTTAATAGTATGTCTTTTTCATTTGAAAAGAAAAAAAGATATTTCTTTCCGTCTAAAAAAGAAGATATTAAAAAAGGAATGCTTGTTGAATATTTAAACGAAGATAGATGGATTCCAAAAACAATTAATAATGTCGATTTAGAATACGAGAAGATGTATAAATTACTGATGAAATATCAAAAGATGAGAGTTTCATATTCTTAATATATAATAAAAATATAATAACAATATGAATCACGAAAGAAGAAAAGAAAGGCATCCTCATTTATATAAAGATCTTAATGTATATAATGATTTACCTTATGAAATTTCTGAGGAAAAAATTGATGAAATAGTTGAAGAGCTTATTGAAGAAAATTTAGTTAATACAACTGATACTATTGAAATTGAAGTTGAGATAAATAATGAAGAAAAAATTATCGAAGTTGAGATTGATTCCCAAGAAAAAACTATTACTTTAGAAGAAGTTGTTGAAGTAAAAGAAGAAATTGTTGAAGTAAAAGAAGAAGTTATTGAAACAGTTAAAAAAGCACCTAAAAAAGAAGTAGTTAAAAAAGCTCCTATTACACCTGTAAAAAAATCTGATAAAAAAGATACAGTTAAAAAACCTTTAAAGAAAGTATAAAAAAAGCGGAACAAATGTTCCGCTTTTTTTAATATAAAAATTTATTAGAAAGTCCTCTTTGTTCGGCACTTATATATCTTTCAATTTCTAAATTACCTAAACTTGTTAATTTCTTTAATAATTCAGGATTATTTTGTTTGGGAAAATCATCTTTATCAAAACAGAATGATGTGTTATTTTTTTGCTTAAAATTTAACATTTTTCCCATTTTATGAGCTTGAAAAATATTTTCATCTCCATCATTTAACATTTCACTCCATCCACCAATTTTATTAATAGCATCTCTTTTAAATATAGAAATATTATCTAAACCTGTAGATGTTTTTCCTGTAGTATCTAAACTAATTATTTGTTGAAGACTTGAGTTAGAAGTCATAAAATCTAATTGTAATATAGAATCATAAGGTAAAATACAATCATACATATTTAATTCATTAAAAGAACTAATTAAAGTATCAGGATTTGCTAATATATTAACATCGCCAAATATAACAATAGGGTTATTAGTTCTGGATAATCCATGATTATAAGCCCATGATCTATTCCATGTCATTTTTTCTTTAGTTTCTAAGAAAAGATAATTACATTCTAAGTTTAGATATTTTAATTGAGAAACTTTTCCAACTTCAATTACAGTTGTTCTAATTGTATTAAATCCTTTGATCCAATCTATTACTTTCCTTAAGTTATTAAGATTTTTACCAGAGTGTCTATATGGTATTAAATAATCTATCATATGTTTTTGTTTATTTTTTATATTATAACAATTTATATAAATTTGTTTATATGAAAAAAAATAATTATATTTGTAAAAATAAAAATAATTATAAATGAAAGTAAGAAAAACATTTCTTGAGTTAACAAGCTTTACCTACCCGTCAGGTTTTGAATTTATGTTGGAAAAATATTTACCAACTTGCTATAAAAAAGATATTTATGGCAACTATTACCTAATGATAGGAGAATCAACAACTATGTTTACATGCCACTTAGATACAGCATGTAGTGAATTTAAAAAAGTAAAACATCGGTTTGAAAAAAATATTATTAAAACTGATGGTACTACAATTTTAGGTGCTGATGATAAAGCAGGTATGACTGTTATGTTATATATGATAGAAAAAAACATCCCTGGTTTATACTATTTTTTCTTAAGTGAAGAAGTTGGATGTATAGGTTCTTCCAAAGTTTCTTCAGCCTTAGCTAATCGATCTGAAGAAATACCGATAGAATTATATAATATTAATAAAGTAATTTCTTTTGATAGAAAAGGAACAACTTCCGTAATTACAAGTCAATTATATAGCGATTGTTGTTCATCTCAATTTGTTAATCAATTATGCTCTTTATTAAATGCTAATGGATTAGAAATGAAACCTGATGATACAGGTGTTTTAACTGACTCTGCACAGTTTATGTGGGATATACCTGAATGTACAAATATATCTGTTGGTTATTATGATGAACACAAAACTTGTGAAAGACAAGATATAGATTATTTATACAAATTATGTAAAGCTGTTGTAAGAATTGATTGGGAATCATTAAAAATAACTAGAGATAATACAAAAGCAACTAGTTCATATAGTAATTACTACTCTAGTAGAAATGATGAAGATGTTTTTGAAGCTTTTGCAGGTTATGATAATACATATTCTGAGTTCTTTGATTTAAATTATACTTATATTAAAGAAAATGGAGTTCGTAAAAAAATGTATATTTCTGATACTTGGATAGAAAAAGAAAAATCTCTATTAGCTAAAGAATTAGAAAATTGGGGAACTAACTTTGTTAGTGTCGTATGGGATGGTAGAGATTGTTATATAAGAACAGAAGAAGCTTATGAATTCGTAGGAAATCGTAGCTATTTTATACCTTATATATCTCAATTATCTACCATACCATATGAACATTTAACTGATGAAATTTTACCATTTTAACCTAAAATCATGGGATGCTTATAACCTTTTGATTCTACAATTTCTAAAAGTTGTGTAGTTGAAAGTTTATTTGAATCCCATCCTTTTTTCTTAGCATATTCTATTACATATTGCTCTCTAAGAAGTGTTATTTCTTCTTGTGTTAATGGTGTTGCTTTGATTATTTTTTCCATATACAATTTTATTTCTATATATAAAAACATATTATGCCCGAAGGTCCAGAAGTCAGAATAATGTCTGACTTTATTAAAAAAAATACTGAACACAAACTATTTAAAAAAATGTTTGATGTTCACAAAGAAAATACAGAATACGAAAATCCTATAATTACAGATTTTTATGTATACCCACAATCTAGCGGTAAGCTATTAACCCTATCATTCTTTAATGATAATAATCATATTGATATTGATTTTTTCATGGGGATGAGTGGTAATTGGTGTTGGGTTCCAACTGATGAATGGAACCATGTAAAATTCACTCGTTTCCGAATTGATTCTGAGGATGATATGAGTTTAGTTTTATATGGTGGTTATTTAGGTCCTAAATATAAAATAGGTGGATTTGATACTAAAAGAGGTCCTGACCCAACTAAAGAATTTGATAAATTTAAGTTAAATATAGTTAATAATTTAGATAAAAAAGTATTTCAATTACCTATTTATGAAGCTCTATTAAATCAAGAGTATTTTAGTGGAATTGGTAACTATTGTAGATCAACATTAATCTATTATTTAGATGAAAATCCTTTTCAAAAAGCAAAAGATATTATCATTAAAAGACCTGAAATAATTGATATGTGTAGAGATATACAAATTACTTCATATAGATTAAATGGAGGTCAATTAAAAGATTGGAAAAATCCAAATGATTCTAATTCAGATGATTTTTTAAAATGGGTTTTTTATCAAAAAGGTAATCATCTAAAAGATTCAGATAATAGAACATTTTGGTATGATCCAAAATGGGAAAGTTTTAGAAAATAAATAAAATAAATTATGTATTACTTTACTATAAAAAACATAACTAAAAATGATTATTATACACATTATATAATTAATAATTATTATGTGTTAGATATTGAAAATAATACACTTTTTGTTAAAAGTGATGAATATTTTGTTATAAACAAAGCTTATATAAATGATATATTAGAATATGATCTTAATAGTAATAAATTAACGTGGACTGTATGTAGAGATATTATTAGTTTTAATAAATGTAAAAATATTATAATTGATTGGGATTATATTGAAAATGGAAATCATACGCTTTTTTTGAAAAATGTAATAGGAAATATTCTTATAGAAATAAGAAATAAAAAAATAGATAAAATATTAGATGTATTATTTTAAAATAAAAATAATTAATAATAAATATAACTTCTATAGCATAGAAAACAATATATTATATACTCAGAGAACATATTCAGATTTTTACGAAATGACATTAGATGATTTATTTTATACAAATAAACAATATACTCATATAAAAGAGTATTCTAATAAAGTAGATTTTTATACTGAAAATATCTTTGATTTTACTTTAAGTAAGTTATCATATAATGATTTTCTAATTCATATAGTGAAAATATTTTTAAGAGATAAAAAAATTTCTAAACTTTTAGAATAGAAATTATGGATAATGGTATTTTTCAAATTTAGGATTTTTACTAATTACTCTATGTCTTATTGTAGCAACTTGTATATTTAATTTTCTTGAAGCATTATTTAAACTTTCATATAATATATTATCTATGATAACAGGGGTCATATTTGGTGGTTTTGATCCTTTGTGTTTTTCAGCTATAATATTTTTAGTTTCTTGTGTATGTTTCTTTCCAAAGAATGGGTTGTTTTCACCACTTTTTGGAACACATTTTGAGCAATATATATACCCACTTCCAATTATTTTTTTACATGATTTACAATTAGATTTAGAAATTCCTCCCTTCCAATTTGGATTTTTATCTCCTTTAGAATTTTCTATTCTTTTTGATTTATTTTCTTCTGTCTCATTATTAAATCTATTTATATTAGTTTTTCTAATTTTTTCGATAATTTCATCTTTATTTGGGTTATTAGATAAATTATCTCCACCAGAAGATCCTTTTGATAAATTATAATATTTATCATTACAATTTTCATTAACAAAAATATTATCCAGATATTTTTGTTCTAATATTTTCAGTTCTTCTAAAGTACATTCTTCAATAATTTCAAAAATAAAATTATTTTTACCATGTAAATTATAAGATCTTTGTAAAAAGATATTATGATGTTTACCTCTATTTAAATCACATTTATGTCTTATAAATCTTTTTTCGATATTTACTGATGAACCTATATATTTTTTACCATCAACTACATTTTCTATTTTATATATTCCTATCATAACTAAATTGCTATATCTAAATTAGATTTTATTTTTTTAATTCCTTTAATATTAATGATTGTAAAATCATTAATATTAAAATCATAGAAATTATTTTTATTAGATAATTCCAGATAAGGCTGTATATTTAGAGATTCTATTTGTAAAATTTCATTAGCTGCCTCTAAATGTCTATCATATATATGTAGATTTTGAACAAAATGAAAAAATTTACCAACTTTGTATCCTAAATGACTAGCTACCATCATTTGTAATGATACATATTGTATCTTATTTATATAACCAGCCATTATATAATCATTTGAACGTTGTATTAATGTCATATCTAAAACATATTCATTATTTTTTTTATTAACACTCCATATAGTTTCATATGCACATGGATATAATCCTTTAGTTTCTAATAAATCTTGCTCTTGATATAAATTCATTATATGTCTCCTAGAGAATGGATCATTTTTTAATGAAAAAAGTAATTTATTTAATAAATCATATTTTTTCACAGTATAACCATACCTATTGCCTATTGTTCCATCTCCTATATCCCACTCATCCCACCAATTTATACCTCTTTCATGAGCTTTATCTAATTTAGATGTTTGATCTTGATATATCCATAAAATTTCGTTAATTCCTGTTTTTATTGCTGTGTTTCTTAATGTTGGTATAGGAAATTCATTTTTTGATATATCATATTCTTCAAAAATACCATTTATAAAATAACAATTTGCCGAAGTACCATCCTTATATTTAGGACGAGGATTTTCATCAATATTTTTTTCATCCAATATTTTTTTTATGTTTTGTTTATAATAAAAATCAGCTTTATTCATAATAATTTATTTTTAAGTTATATAAAAAATAAATTATTTGTTTATGATATACTTAAAAAGCAATTAACTCAGGAAACTTATACGCTTCCTAAGTTAATACTTAATAATAATTCTTTTGACGACATTAAATACGAAGATATTCAAATAATTGATTATAAATCTTCTCCCACAATAAAATTTCCTTTATCTAATTAAGCAGAGAAAGTAAAACTATCAAAACCATTTTGGAATGGGTAACTAACAGTACCTGTGTAAAAATATTTACTTGGGCTACTTCCTGCTATAAGTACACCTCCGATAGAAGCTGTTGCTAAAGTTCCTAAGTTAAAAGAATAAGTAGTTCCTGTTGAATAATAAGTACTTGTAGTTGCAGCAAATGCTGAAATTGGGCTACTTGAAATACCGTATACGGTAAAAGTTCCACCACCTCTAACGTGGAAGTATTGTAAATCTATAGAGAATGTAGGATTAGAATAAACTGCATTTAATGTGTTAATGTAAGGTCTTGCCATTTTTTGTTTTTATTTTTAATTATATATTAAATGTTAAAAGTGGATTTTTATCTATTTTGAAAAAAAACTTTTTATTATTTTTTAGATATAACATTATAAAATAATAAAACATATGCTAGTTGATACTCAATACCTACCAAGTACAAAAAATTTAGTAGTTTCCTATGTAGATAAGTCAGGAAATATTAAACTAAAATACTATAAATGGCCAAATCCCAAAAAATACGTAGTTTGTGACGATGAAGACCCTGAAAAAGATCAAAAATATAAATCATGGGATGGTAAATCTATTAAATTAGTAGATTCTCCATACCCAAATAGATATTCTATTTATGAGTTTTTAGACACTCTTCCAGAAAATGAAAGAGAAGAAATCTTTGAATTTAATTTACCCAATATCTATTTTATAGATATTGAAACTGAAATAGTAGATGGATTTCCCGAAGCAGCTGATATAAAAGATGAAGCAGGAAATGTAATTAAAGAAGGAGCAGCTACAAAAGTTCTTTCTATATCTATTGTTTATGAAGATAAAATAATCCTTTTAGGATTAAAAGACTTATCAAGTGAAACACAAACACGTATATTAGATAATACTAATAAATACTTTAAAAAGTTAGGAACAACATATAAGTTTAAGTATGTTAAATACGATTCAGAATTTGATATGATGTATAACTTTTTTAATACGATGGTTCCAAAAATGTCTGTTATGACAGGATGGAACTTCGTTAACTATGACTGGATTTATTTAGTTAATAGGTCAAGAAAATTAAAAAAGAAAATCAATGGTAAAGAAATAACTATTGATCCTGCTGTAGCATCTCCAACCAAAAAAATGAATAAAATTTGGTTGAAAGATTATGAAATGCCTGCACATAAAATGATTTTTGACTATATGCAGTTATATGAAATCTGTGATACTACAATTAAGATTAAAGAATCTTCTAAATTAGAATTTGTATCTAATAAATTAATTGGTTTAGAGAAAATTAAATATAATGGTTCTTTACAAAAATTATATGAAGATGATTTTGAAACTTTCATGTATTATAATGCGGTGGATTCCGTGTTAGTTCAAAAAATACATGATGCCAAAAACTATATCTCTATTATTTATGCGATAAGTTCTTTATCAAGAATAAAAATTACTGATGTATTATCTAAAGCTAAAAATAATTTAGGTACATTAGCTATTACGGAAGGAGTTTTAAGACATAGATTTAAAGATCAAATGAACGCTATCATATTTAAAGATGATGAAAAAGAGGGTAGTGATGAAGGGACAATAGAAGGTGGATTTGTTAAAGACCCAATTGTTGGAATGAACAAATGGTGTGTTTGCTACGACTTTGCTTCTCTATATCCAAGAACACAGATTCAATTTTACATTTCCCCCGAAAATTTTGTAGGAATTCAAGATCCAAATAATAAAAACTTTTGCTCAAATGGAACTGAAATTGATTTTGATAATGTGGTTATATGTAATAATGGATGTGTCTTTTTTAAAAATATATCACCAACAATAAATATGTTAATTGATGTTTATACAGATAGAAAAAAGAATAAAGGGATAATGATGAAAAAGAAAGAAGAACTTAAACAAATACTCAATGAGATTAAACAATTAGAGTCAGAATTAGAAGATGATTGATATAGGGAAGTAAAATTATTTAATATATAAAAGAAAAATAATTATATGAAAAAATACTACATTTATGTTTATTTAGATTCTTCTAAATCAGGTAAATTTATTTATGATGATTTAGAATTTGACTTTGAGCCTTTTTATGTAGGAAAAGGAAGTGGAAAAAGATATTTAAATTCTAAGTATTTAAAAGGAAATAGTTTTAAATCTAATAAAATCAATAAATTAAAAAGTAATAATATTGAGATTAAAACATTATTACTTTTTAATGATATAGAAGACGAAAAAAAAGCATATGATTTAGAAAAAATTACTATTAAAAAAATAGGAAGAAGAGAAAATAAAAATGGACCTTTAGTTAATAGAAATAATGGCGGTGAAGGAGGTGGTCATTACATTCCTTTATCAATATTTTCAAGAAAAAAACTTTCTGATTCACTTAAAAAATATTATGAAAATAATCCAATAACAGAGGAACAAAAAAAACATTCTCGTGATATAAATTTAGGTGAAAAAAATCCTTTTTTTGGCAAACATCATACAGAAAAAGTTAAACAAGAACAATCTGATAGAGTTAATGGTATAAATCATCCCATGTTTGGTAAAAAACATTCAGATGAAACAATTGAAAAAATTAAAGTTAGTAGAAATAAAGAAGGTTTTCAAGAAAAGATGAATGAAATTTCAAAAGAGGTTAATAGTAAAAAAATTATTCAGTGTGATTTAGAAGGAAATTTTATTAAAGAATTTAATTCTATTAAAGAAGCCTCAAATGAATTAAATATGACTGAATCTTCAATTGGAAGAAGATGTAGAAATTTAGTTAAAATACCTTCTAAATTTATATTTAAGTTTAAGGAAGAAAAAGATAAAGTATTAAGAAATTCGTTTATATATAAAATAGGAGATAGTATAAATATAAATGGAAAAGATTTAATTCTTCATAAAAGAAATAAAAAAAGTTGTTTTTTTATTGAAGATAAAGAAACTATATCAATAAAAAAAGATGATTGTTTATTTTTATGGGATAAAATAAAGTTAGAAAATTAAAAAAGTAAAGATATGAAAGTAAAAATTGGAAATAATATTTTTGATTCAAATAATGAACCAATAATGATCATTTTTAAAAATGATGAAGAGAAAGAATTAGTAATTAATCATTTATCTTGTATGGAACCTAAAAAAGAAGGAGAAAGAAAATATTTGATGTATCCGGATGATAAAGACTACTCAATAGATGAAATGAAAGAATTTATGAAAACAAAATAAAAATAAATAATGGGATTAAGAGAGGATTTAAATAGATACACACCAAGAAAAGAACAAGATGAAGCATTAGAATTTGTTAAGAAAATTCATGCTAATAAACCTGATAATAAATTTTATCTAATGAATTTGCCTGTAGGAACAGGTAAAAGCCATTTAGCACTTATGATAAGTCAATGGTTTCTAAATATAGTAAGTCCTGATTCAAAAGTAGATATAATTACACCTGGTAAAATACTTCAAGATCAATATGATGATGAATATGAATCAATTACTAACTTAAAAGGGAAAGATAATTATAATTGTTCAAGTTATAATTGTTCTTGTGCTCAAGGTAAAGAGTTTAATAAGTTAAATAAAACCGTCTGTGATTTTTGTCCATATGATTCTGCTAAAGAAGCGTATATCGGTGGTAGAGTTTCATTAACTAATTTTCATTTGTATTTGATACATTCTTTATATACTCCTAAGTTATTAGAGAATAGAGATTCTAGATTATTAATTGTGGATGAATGTCATTTGTTAGATGAAGTTATGTCAGATTTTATTTCAATAAAAATTACTGATACAGTAATTAAAAAATTAAGATTTGATAATGAAGATGAAATAATAAGTAAGTTAAAATATGTTGCTACTATTGATGATTATATTCAATTTTTAGAATATTTTAAAGGAGAGCTTATACTAACAATAGCGAAAACTACTAATAATATGATTAGTACACCATCAACTGCTAAAAATACTAAAAGAGATTTAAAGTTATCTAAAATTTTAGATTATGTTAATGACGATGTTAAATCTATACAAGTTATGGCAGATTTAAAACAATATGAAACTAAAATAGATGTTTTCTTAAAGGAATATAATGATGATAGAGATAATTGGGTTTTAGAGAAAAGTTATAACGAAAAAACAAAACAATATGAATTATCATTAGAGCCAATATGGTCATATAAATATTTGAATAAATATGTATGGGATAATTATGATACTGTTATATTAATGTCAGGTACTATTTTAAGCAAAAAAATCTTTTCAGAATTGAATGGATTGGATTTAAAAAAATGTGTATATTATTCTATACCTTCTCCATTTCCTATTGAAAATAGGAAAATATTTTATATGCCATTAGGTAAGATGTCATATGCTAAAAAAGAAGAAACTTTTGTTAATTACAAAAGTTATTTAGATAAAATACTTAATAAGTATAAAGATAGTAAAGGTATTATACATACTAATTCTTTTGAATTATCAACATGGATTAAAAATGATATAAAAAACAAAAGATTATTGTTTCATGATTCTGCTAATAAAACAGAAATGTTAAAAAAGCATTTTGATTCAGATGATCCAACTGTTTTAATATCACCAAGTATATCAACAGGTGTATCGTTTGAT